>Ga0210086_1000030_pt1 | contig 95544 bp, 75 predicted proteins | sample China_Galinas_PW_3_FD_184867 | JGI IMG/M metagenome (GOLD analysis project Ga0210086, IMG submission 184867) | Wetland microbial communities from San Francisco Bay, California, USA, that impact long-term carbon sequestration - China_Galinas_PWB_D2... | ecosystem: Environmental > Aquatic > Marine...
GGGTTGGTATCATAAGTGCCCGCAGTAGAATCGATTATTATTCTGGATGAACAGAGATTGTTCCTGTATTCATCGACAGAGCCGATATCAACGCACCAGACAAACTTTGGCATTTCCACGGAAAGAATCGTATCGACCAAACCATCTGGCATGTCTGCACTTATCGCCGCCCTAGCCTTCAATGAGCGTGAAGAAGTCAAATACGGCCTTAAGACTTGGCTGTCAGCCGCGCCCAACCCGCCATTATCGATAAAAGATGTAACCCTGCTGAGGATAATATCAGCGGGGAGAAACATCTTTTCATACAATGGGACAATCGCGTAATCGATATCGTCGACGTTATAACCACCGGGGGTATCTGCCAGCCCCACTTCAAGATACGGCAGGTAATTATCGTCAACAGCTATTAAGGAATCAATGAGCGAAGAGCTCAGAACTCGATTACCTCCTGCAGGCGGAAGTTTGCTGTAATCTACTGGCCCATGCCCGGCCAACACAACCGCATGCTGAGTTCTCTTGATTCCGCCGATAATAGGAATACCTGACTCAATGTAAACGCGCAGGTGCTCCTTTACCTTATCGGCCCCTTGTATGTCGTTACTTAAGAACAAGCAGTGAAAGCCCGCCTGCGAAAGTATCGACGAAATTTGCAGAAAGTTTAATCCGTCCGACGGGACCTTTCTGTTCAAGAATGGTGGCGCTAATCGGACGATATCATCAAGTGTCTGTTGCTGGTAATGCGAATACTTTTGGGAAAAGTACCTCACTATCGACCAAGTTGCGCTGTGCGCGCAGATTGAAATATCAGTTTCTTGGGCCATCCATGGGAATGAAGAAACGTTGTAACGCTCTCCTCCCAGATTGGCGATGAACCCAGATGACTGCATGATAAATGCCGACCCCGGGTCAAGTAGAAGCCTTGGATCTAACTGACCTCTCCCCATAGACCGACCGATGTAGGAGGGGCGAAGAACCAAAAAGCCTCTGTAATCCTTTATCTCGAACGTTTCTTCCGAAAAGAAGTGCAGCCGATAGCAATCTTTCGGGCGTTCCTTGTGCTGCTTAGAGTAAAAACTACTATAGACACTATTATAATCAAGGTCGCTATACGGTGATTCGATGACTATTCTTTTTGCTCTTTGTCCGATCCTACCCTTAATCTCATCGATTAGGGTTTGATTGACATAGAGCCCGTCATTAACGATTCCCGAAATACGATCGTAATCTGCAAGAGATTTTATCTCTAATGTTTCTATGGATATCATTTATCAGATGTAGTCAGGCCAGCAAAGTGATTGGGCTGGCCACCCCTCCCTGGTCACGCACGACACTGAATCTGCTATCGGAAGCAGGGTTAGAATTTGCTTATTTTCGGCAAATATTCACAACAGTACCAAAAAGGCGGCTAGAAAACAACAACTTAAAAGTTCCGGTTAATCTGGGGACATAATTCTAATTTCTGAAATATCACAATCATTAATACCAAAAAGGCTCAACCAGATTTCAATTGGTTGGGTCGTCCTGCATTTTGTGCCGGATCGCATTCCCGGATTATCTAGGTTTTATTGGGCATAATGGATGGAGCAGGTGGACCGGTTCCTGGAAATGACAGGTGAGTGATTTTGGTATGATTAAACACATTTGCTCGATGGAGCAACTCAAACGCCAATAGGCCCCCCGTTTCCGGGAGGCCTATTGTTTTCGAACAGAAATAATTTCGCTTACTTATCGAAGTAGCGCTTCAGCAGGCCGGCAAAAGCGGCACCGTGACGGGCCTCGTCCTTGCACATTTCGTGAACGGTGTCATGAATGGCGTCGAGATTGAGCTCTTTGGCGCGGGTCGCCAGTTTTTTCTTGCCGGCGCAGGCGCCGTGCTCGGCGTCAACCCGGACCTGCAGGTTGGCGCGGGTGTCGGCGGCCAGCACATCTCCGAGCAGCTCGGCGAATTTGGCGGCATGCTCCGCCTCTTCCCAGGCGATCCGCTTGTAGGCTTCGGCGATTTCCGGGTAACCTTCCCGGTCGGCCTGGCGGCTCATGGCCAGGTACATGCCGACTTCGGTGCACTCGCCGGTGAAGTTCATCTTCAGCCCTTCAATGATCTCCGGATCGACATCCTTGGCCACGCCGATGCGGTGCTCATCGGCCCACTGCAGGGCGGCTGCGGCGTTTTGCTCGGAAAATTTAGAGGCCGGCGCGCTGCACTGCGGACAGATATCCGGTGCGCAACTTCCCTCGTGAACATAACCGCAAATCGTACAGACAAATTTCTTCATCAGTTCCACTCCTTGAATTTCCAGGGTTAGGGTTAATCATTACCAAATCGGTCGCAATTATACAGAACCGGCTCTCACTGTCAAGCCGGGATTTGACCTGAACCGTTGTTCCTTATCCAAATTCACAGTAAGATACAGCAGAATCTTCCCCCCAACAACCGCCCGGACCCGAAAAAATGTTTTCTGTCGGATTAATCTACTTGCTGCTGATCGGCACCATTTACCTGCTGCTGATGCTGAAAAATCGGCAAAAAGCGGTCGAGTCGCTGCTGATTGCCCGCCAATCCCTGCTGAAGCTGCTTCCCTTGCTGGTAGCCGTGTTCGGACTGGTCGGCCTGTTCCAGGAATTTCTGCCACCGGAGCTGGTCAGTCGCTGGCTGGGGGAATCGAGCGGGCTGCTGGCGCTGCTGCTCGGCACTTCTGCCGGTGCGGTCGCCATCGGTCCCCCTCTGGCGGCCTATCCGCTGGCCGGTTCGCTGCTGGCCGCCGGCGCCTGGCCGCCGGCGATCGCCGCTTTCATTCTCAGCTGGATTTCGATCGGCATTATCACTCTGCCGTTCGAAGCCCAGGTTTTCGGCAGCCGCTTCGCCCTGTTGCGTAACGGGATCAGTTTCATTGCCGCCATGCTCAGCGGCCTGCTGCTGGGGATGCTGCTGTGATCCGCACCCTGATCCGTTCCCAATGGCTGCTGTTGCTGACCGGCGGTCTCTATCTCTGGGCGTTTGTCGCGGCGCCGCAGCGGGCCGGGCAGGCCCTGGCGATCGGCGCGACCACCTTTACCTCGGTGCTGTTGTTGATCGTTGCGGTCTTCGGACTGGTCGGGTTGCTACAAGTCTGGATCAGCCGGGAGTTGATCGTCCGGCTGCTGGGGCGGGAAGGGGGGATCAAAGGGCTGTTGATCGCGGCGCTTTGTGGCACGCTGCTGATCGGTCCGTCCTACATTATCTTCCCCTTGCTGATGAGTATCAAAAAGCAAGGGGCGCGCTGGGCGGTGGTCGCCATCGTCCTGACCAGTTACGCGGTCAAACTGCAGATGATTCCGATCGAGGTCGGGTTTCTCGGCTGGCCCTTTTCCCTCGGCCGCGCTCTGATTACCTTGGCCATCGCCATCCCGGCCGGCCTGCTGCTGGAAGTGCTGATGGAGCGGGAGAAATAATTTTCACCCACAATTCATGCCCTCAGATTATTTGCGCGGCCGCAGTTCCATGGCCGGCTTCTGCGTCAGGATCCGCTGGGGCGGATAGTAGGTCTCCTTGGCGAAACGCACGTCTTCGATCGAATAAAAGGCGTTGGGGTTGTATTTCCTGATACTTTTGATGATCGATTCGAGCTGCCGGCGCTTGATCAGAGTAAAGATCACTTTCACCTGTCCACTCTCCCCCTGGGCATCGACGCTGGTGACCCCGTAGCCGGAATTGCGCAGATGGCGCACCAGTTTGCCGGCATCATGCCGGGTGATTACCCGGATGATCAGATTGCCCATCGCGATCCGTTCTTCAATGGCGATGCCGACATAGTTGCCCGCGGCGAATCCTCCGGCAAAAGCGATGTAGGTATACCAGCTGCCGAGGTTCTGCATCACCTGGCTGATGGCCAGAATCCAGATGAAGGATTCGAGAAAGCCGAGCAATGCCGCCCAGTATTTCAATCCTTTGGAGACGAAAATGATGCGCAGGGTGCCGATGCTGACATCAAGCACCCGGGCGAGGAAGATCAACATCGGAATCAGCAGCAGGCCACCCTCGTCGTGCATGAGGAATTTAACGTCAAGCATCACCATGACTCCGGTCGCGAAGAGATTGAACTGACGAGGCAGAGAAATCCGGAGAACGCTGAAGAAGTCGCCGCGGAGCGGGAGAATGGAATTGAAACGACATGGATTAACCCCTTTTAGCCTGTAAACACCTGGTCGGAAAGACCGGTTCTTCAGATCCGGGAGCCTGGGGCGTTTGGCACAAAAAAGGGGTTGCTTTTTATGTGGCGTCTTGCGCTGTCCCGGCACTGATCCGGTGCTGATGAAAGTGCTTGTACTCTTGTTGTTTCGGCCTGTCAACAACGATTTTCTTGAGAGTTTATCTGCTGGCCAACTCTTCGAAATGACTGAACAGATTTTTGTATCTTGCTGATTCTCCGGAAAAATTTTCCGGGTTGGAACAAGTTCTTGATTGTCCTGCAGCAGGGCTCGGGTACAATAGCTCACGCCTTTGACTCGGGAATGAAACATGAAACCGCCTGCTACCGAACCGACATCGCTCTACGCGCCGTGCCCCTGCCGGCTGCTGGAGGTTCATGAACTGACCCCGCAGGAAAAGCTGTTCCGGCTGCAACTCCTGGATGGCAGTGAGCTCAATCACCAGCCGGGACAATTCATCAAGTTGTCAATCCCCGGTTTGACCGAAGCGCCGCTTTCGCTGGCCAGCTCGCCGAGCCGTAAAGGCAGTTTTGATCTCGGCGTCCGCAAGGTCGGCACTCTGACTTCCGCCCTGCACGAACTTGAGCCCGGCGCCACGCTCGGCGTCCGCGGCCCCTTCGGCCGCCCCTTCCAGCTGACCGCCCTGATCGGCAGGCAGCTGCTGCTGATCGCCGGCGGTTGCGGCCTGGCTCCGCTGCGTTCCTTGATCCAGTACTGTCAGGATCATCAGTCCGACTTTTCCTCCGTGCATATCCTCTACGGCGCCCGCTCGCCCCAGGACCTGATGTTCAAGGAAGATCTGAACGCCTGGCAGATCAGCGACCGCTTCAGTTGCCGCTATACCGTCGACCGGACCCCGGCGGAATCCTGCTACGATGGCGAAACCGGGCTGATCACCCGGCTTTTGCCCGAGATCCGGATTGACGCGGCCAACTGCTGCGCCGTGGTGGTCGGCCCGCCCCCCATGTACCGGCCGATCATCAGCGAACTGCGCCGGCTCGGCCTGACCCGGCCGCAACAGATCATGCTGTCGCTGGAACGGCAGATGCGCTGCGGGGTCGGCAAGTGCGGGCACTGTACCATCGAACATCTCTATTGCTGCTGCGACGGACCGATCTTCTGGCTGGAAGAGATCGAGCAACTGCGGGGGGCGCTATGAAGGCGACCCTGACCACCTGCCCCTACTGCGGCACCGGCTGCAACTTCTACCTGCAAAGCGACGATCGGGGACGCTTGCTCGGCGTCGAGCCGGCCGGCGGCCACCCGGTCAGTCGAGGCCAGCTGTGCGTCAAGGGGTGGAACGCGCACGCCTTCGTCGATCATCCCGACCGCTTGACCGTACCGCTGGTGCGTGCTGGGAAAGAACTGAAGCCTGCCGCCTGGGAGCAGGCGCTCGATCTTGTCCACGAACAATTGCACGGGATTGCCGACCGACATGGTCCCGACAGTTTGATGTTCCTTTCCTCGGCCAAGGTCAGTAACGAAGAGAACTACCTGCTGATGAAGCTGGCCCGGGCCGGATACGGCACCAACAACATCGATCACTGCGCGCGCCTCTGCCACTCCTCGACCGTGACCGGGCTGGTGGAAACCCTCGGTTCGGGAGCGATGACCAACAGTTTGAGTTGTTTCGACGAGACCGAACTGGTCTTTGTCATCGGTTCCAACACCACCGAACAGCATCCGCTGATCGGCAGCCGGATTCTGCAGGCGGTGCGGCGCGGCGCCCGCTTGATCGTCGCCGACAGCCGGAAAATCCGGCTGGCCGGTCATGCCGACCTGCACCTGCGCCAGCGCAACGGGACCGATGTTGCCCTGTTGAACGGGATGATGCGGCAGATCCTCGAGGACGGTCTTGAGGATCGACAGTTTATCGCCGAGCGGACGGAGAATTTTGCGGCGCTCAAGCAATCACTGGCCCCCTACACCCCGGAGCATGCGGCCGCGATCACCGGGCTTGAACCAGGGCAAATCATCGCTGCGGCGCGCCTCTTTGCCGGCGTTGACAGGGCGATGATCGTCTATGCCATGGGGATCACCCAGCACAGCCACGGCGTCGACAATGTGCGCGCGGTCTCCAACCTGGCGTTGCTGACCGGCAATCTCGGCCGCCCCGGCACCGGGGTCAATCCGCTGCGCGGCCAGAACAATGTCCAGGGCGCCTGCGACATGGGGGCCTTGCCCGATGTCTACAGCGGCTATCAGAGGGTTGCCGATCCCGCCGCCCGGCAGAAGTTTTCGATTGCCTGGGGGAAGGCGTTGCCGGAATCACCGGGGATGATGGCGACCCATGCGCTGGAAGCCGCAGCCGCCGGAAAAATTCGCGGCATGCTGATCCTCGGTGAAAACCCGATGCTTTCCGAAGCCAACCAGGGGCTGGTGCGCCGGGCGCTGGAACAACTGGATTTCCTGGCCGTGATCGACATCTTCCGCACCGAAACCGCTGAGCTGGCCGACGTGATTCTACCGGCGGCCTGCTATGCCGAGAAAGACGGAACTTTCACCTCCACCGAACGGCGGGTACAGCTGGGGCGCAAAGCGGTTGATCCACCGGGAGCAGCGCTCGCCGACTGGCAGCTTATCTGCGAACTTCTGCAACGTTGCGGAGTAAAAAGTGACTATGCCGATCCGGCGGAAATCATGGCCGAAATCGCCACCCTCACCCCCGGCTACGGGGGGATCGGCTATGCGCGGCTGGAGAATGCAGGATTGCAGTGGCCCTGCCCGGATCATGCCCACCCCGGCACCCCGATTCTGCATCGCGAGCAATGCACGCGGGGCAAGGGACGTTTCAGTCCGGTCGACTACCGCCCCTCGGCGGAGCTGCCGGATGCCAGCTATCCCCTGCTGCTCAACACCGGGCGCACTAATTTTCACTGGCACACCGGCACCATGACCCGGCGCAGCCACCTTCTGGACCGCGAGGAACGGGGCGCTTTTGTCGAAATCCACCCTGATGATGCGAAAAAACTGCATATCTCTGCCCGCCAGAAGGTCAGGATCAGCAGCCGGCGCGGCAGCATTGTCGCCGCCGCCCAGCTGACCGAGCGGGTACCGGTTGGCCAGGTCTTCATCCCCTTTCATTTCGTCGAAGGCGCGGCGAACGCCCTGACCAATAATGCCCTCGATCCGGAATCGGGAATACCGGAATTCAAGGTCTGCGCGGTGAGGATCGAGCCATGCTGAAAGCCGTGAGCAAAACTGATCTGCCAAATCTGTTCGACCGAATCGCTGCGAAATATTCGTTGCAGGTTCCGATGCGGCTGGCTGATGGTACCCGCCTGTTGCGCCCCTGGCAGAGCGGCGAGCTGTCGCTGGACGGCGCACCGTTACAGCAGAAGCCGACCAGCTTCTTCTTCCCTCAGACGGAACTTCTGTTGACGATTTCTGCTGCGGGTAAGATCGGGATGCCGACACCGGAAGAAAAACCCCTGGCGTTGTTCGGACTCAGCCGCCCGGATTTGGCGGGGATCGCCTTTCTCGACCGGTTTTTCTCTACCCAGCCGGCCGATGAGCATTATCTGCGTCGCCGCTGCAACGCCCTGCTGATCGGTCTCGCGGGGGAGGTCGGTCCCGATGGCCGCTGGCAGTCTCCGGCGGGAAAGAACTGCGACTTTGAGCTGATCGCCATTGGCAATGGTTTTCAGGCGCAGGCCTTTTCCGCCGCTGGAGAAGACTGGCTGAGCCCCTATCCGGCTGCAAACCCTTCGGCCCTGACAGAAATTCAGCGCAATGTCGAAACTGAGGAAAAACGCCAAACCGCGCGTCTGCAGCAGGCGGCCCGACTGCTCGAACAGGATCTGGTTCCCGATCGGTTCTGGGAAGAGATTGCCAGCCGCTGTATCCTCTGTAGCGGCTGCAACCTGGTTTGTCCGACCTGCAACTGTTTCGGGGTGCAGGATCGTCGTCGCGGGAAGGACGTCGAACGCAGCCGGGTCTGGGATTCCTGCCAGTTCGACGCTTTCATGCGCGAAGCCAGCGGCCATAACCCGCTCGGCACCGAAGCGCTACGCACCCGGCGGCGGATTCATCACAAGCTGGTGGCCGACCCGCAGCGTTGGGGGGAACTCGGCTGTGTCGCCTGCGGCCGTTGCGACCGGACCTGTCCGACCGGGATCGGAATTTTTGCCCTGGTGGAGGAGATGCTGAACCGCTATGGTGGCAGCCTGTCGGCTGACTAAACCACCATTTCATACAGCAAAGGTAAAAAAACGGGACTGCTTTCGCAGTCCCGTTTTTGATTCGTAGTGAATCGAACTTTTTCCGTCAAAGTGCTTTTGGCGAGCAGACATTTTCCGCTCTGCTGACTTTGGCTCCGCAGTTGGTGCAGGCGAAATTGGCCGGTTCGGCAAACAAGCGCTTGACCTCTTCGTTCATTTCTTTGGCTTTCAGTTCACAGATATGTAGATGATGCTGTTCAGGATCTACGCAGGTATCATCGCTCATGGTTTTCCTCCGGGCAAGAAGTCTGACTGATTAAGTATAGATTTATCCGAAATCCGAGAGATGTCAACCTTTACAATTCGATCAGATCTCCGTCATTGAGAATCTCCAAGTCGACTTCGTCGCGCCGGGCCAGCATTTCCGGACCCAGATGGGTCAGCATCAGTCGCTTGCAACCCAGATCGGCCTGGCGTTGTTTCAGGGTCTGGTAATCAAGATGCGAAGGGATCGGTTCGGCGAAAGCGAAGCACTCGGCAATCATGAGGTCGGTTCCGGCCACCAGGGAAAGCAGATTGTCGGTCCATTCGGTATCGCCGGTATAGCAGAGGCTCTTTCCGGCCACATCGACCCGTAATGCATAGGCCTCGGTACTGTTGCCATGGATGACGCGGCAACAATGGATCGTCAGTTCTCCAAACAGGAGGGCATTTTCCGGATCAAGCACGGAATAGTGCAAAGGGAAACCGACCCCCTTGCCGATAGCGCCGGGATAAAGGACTTCCAGTGCCGAAGCGGCCTGCTGCTGCAGCCCGGGGGGGCCGATCAACGTCAGCGGGCGTTGCCGTTGACTGACGAATTTTCCTTCAAGAAACAGAAACGGAAGACCGCCGAAATGATCCCCATGCAGATGGCTGATAATGACCGCGTCCAGCTCAGCCGGATCATACCCGTAGCGATGCAGGCCGATCAAACTGGAACAACCGCAATCGAGAAGCACCTGCTGGCGGCCGGTGCCCAAGTGGTAACAACTGTTCAGCCGTCCCCCGCTGCCGAAGGCATCACCGGTTCCGATACAGGTCAGTTGCACCCTTGTCTTCATTTCTCCGGTTTCCCCGCCGGGGTCAGTTTCGCCAGTTCCGCCTCGATCATCTGGCTGAAGCCGGCCATGCTGCGTTGCTGTAATCGTCGGCCATTGATAAAAATTGAAGGTGTCCCGTGCACGCCGATTTTCTGCCCCTCCTGCATATCGGCGTTGATCCGCTCTTGCAACTTGGGGTCTTTCCGGTCCTGATCGAAGCGGGTCATGTCCAGTCCCGCCTGCTCGGCCAATTCGCGGATTTTCTGCGGATTCAACTTATTGTAATTTTCATACAGCAGATCGTGCAGCGGCCAGAATTTCCCCTGCTTCTGCGCCGCCAGCGCCGCCGTTGCCGCTGCCCGGGCGTTGTGATGCATTCTTAGCGGGAAATTTTTGAACACCAGTTTTACTTTGTCGGAATAGGCGCTCTGCGCCTGTTTCAACAACGGAACCGCCCGGGCACAGTAGGGACATTCGAAATCGTCAAAAACGGCAATGGCTACCGGAGCATCAGGATTACCCAGGGTCGGGGCGCCTTCCGTAGAGATTTTGACGACGGCTTCAAGAGCCACAAAGACCATCTGCTGTCGATCGCTCATCTGCAGGATTAAGCGATTTTCCCCCTGGGGAGTAATATTCGTCACATCCGGGCCGACTTCGAAACTCCCCTGGAATTGACCGTCAGCGGAATACATCTGGACCTTGCCGGCCTCGGTCAGAACATAAATCTTCTGGCCGTCGGCTGTGGTGGTGACCTGGCGTGGCTTCGCCCCGAGAGGTACCGAACCGAGCATTTGGACATCGATCGAATCGGCCCACAGATTGCCGGCCAGACAAAACAAGAGTCCGCACAGAAACAGACTTAAACGCATGATTTACCTCCTGGACTGATGAGTAGAACCATATCCTCTGAATTATTCCATATTCCAGCCGCCGGTGCCAGCAATCCGCAACGATTCCTGGCAATAACAAAAAAGCCGACCCGTACACGGATCGGCAAATTGAGGTTAAAAACCAGCAGGTTGCTAATAACGCATTTTCTGAATCAGAGCGAGATCGGCGATAACCAGCGCGGCCATGGATTCGACAATCGGCACCGCGCGCGGGACGACACAGGGATCATGCCGCCCCTTGGCCGCCAGGACCGTCTGTTTCCCCTGATAATCAACCGTCTCCTGTTCCTGGCCGATGGTTGCCGGCGGCTTGAAAGCCACCCGGAAATAAACCGGTTCACCGTTGGAAATCCCTCCCTGAACACCACCGCTGCGATTGCTGGCAGTCCCCAGCCGGTCCCCCTTTTGCACAAACGGATCGTTATGCTGCGAGCCTCGCATCCGCGCGCCGGCAAAACCGGAACCGATTTCGAACCCCTTGGTTGCCGGAATCGATAACAGCGCATGCGCCAGCAGCGCCTCCAGCCGGTCGAAGGCCGGTTCGCCAAGGCCGGCCGGCAGGTTGCGACAGATACAGGTGATCACTCCGCCGACTGAATCCTTGTCAGTCCTGGCGGCGACAATCGTTTCGGTCATCTTTACCGCCGCTGCCGCATCGGGGCAACGGACTTCGCTGGCATCGACCTGCTCCCGGCTGATCGCGGCCATATCTATATCGCCGGCATCTTGTTTGCCGACCGAACTGACCCAGGCGACGATCTCGACACCATACTGATCCAGCAGAAATTTTTCGGCAATCGCACCGGCGGCAACTCGGGCAATAGTCTCGCGGGCGCTGGAGCGTCCCCCACCGCTCGTAGCGTGGATGCCGTACTTCATCCGGTAGGTATAATCGGCATGAGACGGCCGCGGAATCTCACTCATCGAGCCGTAATCCCCGGGACGCTGGTCTTTGTTGTTGACCAGCAGGCCGACCGGTGTCCCCAGAGTCAGGCCGTTTTCCACTCCGGAAAGAATCCGGACCTGATCGGCCTCGTTGCGTTCGGTTCCAAGGGTGTTACCGCCGGGGCGGCGGCGATCGAGCTGTTTCTGGATGTCGGCTTCCTGCAGTGACATTCGTGCCGGGACGCCATCAACAACCACCCCGACTCCCGGGCAATGTGATTCGCCGAAACTGGCTATTTTAAACAGAGTGCCGAAGCTGCTGGACATGATTCTCCTCATTATACGTCTGGATTTGGCATCGATCCGCTTTGTAGGCAGTAGCCGGCATCATAGCAGAAAGAGCGGTCGGGTGCCATTTCTCAATCCATTTTGCGGGTCATATTCTGTTTGCATGTTACATAACTACGAAAATTTACCATAAATAAAGATTGGCTAAAAAAATTTATTGTTGATAAAATATATCTTGACCTCGGTGCTCGGCTAACGGTATACAGTTTCACGGAGATGCAATCAATGCCCGATTGATAGATTATTAAATCTTATCTGCACCTCCGCTTTATGTCTCTCCGATTGCGCTCTGTTGCCCGACAGAGCGCCCTTTTTTGGGTAGTGAGTTATACATATGGGGAATTTTCCCATATTTGCCAGGCGAAAATAATCGCCAGCCAGATGCCCGATGCGGAGGACAAACCATGTTTTCGCCTGGCATATCCAGTGAAATATGCTAGTTTGAACACTAAATCCGTATCCTGAGGCAGCCATGAGTGATATTTCTGATCTCATCGCCGGTATCTCCCGTTTTCAGCAGCAACATTATGGCGAGAACCCCGAGTTGGCCAGCGCATTGAAAAAAAGGCAGGACCCGCGCGCCTTATTAATCGGCTGCAGCGATTCGCGAGTCGACCCGGCCCTGCTGACCGATTGCTCGCCTGGTGATCTGTTCATGGTCCGCAACGTTGCCAACCTCGTCCCCCCTTATGAACAGAATAGTGGTTATCACGGTGTCAGTTCCGCCCTGGAATACGCAGTCTGTTTTCTCAAGGTGGCTCATATAATTGTCCTCGGGCATTCAGGTTGTGGCGGCATCGCCAGTCTGATGGAAACGGCCAAGGGGAAAATGGTCGGCGAATTTATCGACAACTGGGTAGATATCGCTGCGCCGGCACGGGACAAGGTCCTGGCCGAACTGGCCGAACGCCCTGCAGAGGAACAGGCTCGGGCCTGTGAAAAGGAAGCGATTCTGGTCTCGCTACAGAATCTGATGACCTTTCCGTGGATCAGGGAGCAGGTCGAACGGCAGCAATTGAGTTTACATGGTTGGTATTTCAACATCGGCACCGGGCAGGTGAAATTTTATCGTGATGAGACCGGAACCTTTGAAGTTCTGGTTCAGCGTTACGCAGCCGGAAATTAACTGCAGGACCTTAATCCCAGACACGGCACCCGACAGTTGCAACTGACCCGCAAACCGCATGGGGAGCAAGATGCAGAAAAGCCTGACATCCCGCATGACCCGAGGGATTTCGCTGCTGATTCTGGTGCTGACTGTGTCGATCACCTTTGCCGGCCTTAGTTACTTTGAATCCCACCTCAAGAAAACCGTCTCCCGCCAGCAATTGAACACGCTGACCCTGTTGGCCAGGGATCTTGATCGGGAGCTGGTCACTGCCCGTCAGCTGATCGACGGACTGAGTAAATCGGCTTCGGCGGGGGTGTTCAGCTCGATCTATAAGGCGCAGCAATTTATTGAACTGAATCCGGGTCATGCCGAAGTTTTCCGCCACGGTATTTTTCTGTTCTCCCTGGACGGCAAGCTGCTCGCTCACAAGTCACGTCCCCCCGATCTCCCTTTTAACACCCTGCCTTCCGACTTGATCGAAGCCCTGCTCAAACACCGGCAGCCGGTGATTGTCCCGCCGTTGAATGTCAACCGGCTGGAGTTGCAGATGGTGATTGCCCCGGTGTTCGATTTTTCCGGCAACCCGGCCGGATTTGTCGCCGGAACGGAATATCTCTCCAGCAGCCATCTACTCGGGCGCCTGGCGGATATCGCAATTGGCGAGACCGGCTACCTGTTCCTGTTAACCCGGGATGGGCTGTTGCTCTCTCATCCGGATCCCGAGTTGATACAGCAGCCGGCGGCCAATTCCTTGCCGAAAGAGATGATCGCGAAAGTGATCAGTGGCTATGAGGGAAGTCTGTCGGCCCTGGTCAATCAGCAACAGAGCCTGCTGACCTTCAAGGATCTGCAGAATGTCAACTGGATTCTGGGATCCTGTTATCCGGAGCGCGAGGCCTTTGCCTCTATCCATCAGGCCCGGCGGATCGCTTTTCTCTGCATCGGCCTGATTGCAACTCTGACGCTGCTGGCCGCCTGGCTGATAATGCGCCAGCTCTCCGTTCCTTTGAGCCAGTTCACCAGGCAGGTGCAGTCGGTCAATCGTGGCGATCGGCAACTGTTGACCCTGCCTGATTCCTCGCCGGTCGAACTTGCGACTCTGGGGGAAGCCTTCAATCAATTGCTGATCGACCGTCAAAATCAAACCGACAAAATTCATGAGCAGCAGAGTTTTCTTGAAAGCCTGTTGCAGAATACCGCGATCGCCTGTTTTGCTCTCGATCCGCAACACCGGGTGTTGCTCTGGAACCGGGCCTGCGCACAACTGACCGGTTTTGCGGCGGAGCGGCTGATCGGTACGCAGGAGCACTGGACAGCCTTTTATGAGCAACAGCGGCCCTGTCTGGCGGACCTGATCCTGGACCAGAAGGTGGAGAATCTAGAGGACTATTATCAGAGCGTCGGCAGCTCTCCCCTGACCCCCGGCGGCTACCAGGCTGAAGGTTGGTTTCCCAATATCGGGGGGCAGGTCCGCTACTTGCTGGTCAACGCTGTTCCGGTTTACCGGGCCGATGGAGAACTGCTGGCAGCAATCGAGACGCTTGAAGATATCACCGAACTGCGCCGCAGCAATGAAGAGATCAACCAGACCCTGTCGCTGCTTAATGCCACCTTGGAAGCGACCGCCGACGGGATCGTGGTGGTCAATTCCGAAGGAAAGATTATCCGCTACAACCAGCGTGCGGCGATAATGTGGAAAATGGAAAGAGAGTTATCAAATACCAACAATTTCACTCTGCTGAACAAACGGCTTTTCACCCAGCTGCGCGATCCGTTAAAGTCGACCGGCCGGATCAAGGAGATTCTTGAGCATCCGCGGGATGAGTTTTTCGAAATTCTCGATTTCAAGGATGGCCGCTGCTTCGAATGGACATCACGCCCCCAGTGGCTGGATCAGAAGATTATCGGCCGGGTTTGGAGTTTCCATGACATCAGTAAACAACGCCAGCTAGAATCGAATCTGCGCCAGGCGCAAAAAATGGAAGCGGTCGGCCAACTGGCCGGAGGAATTGCCCACGACTTCAACAACCTGCTGACGATCATCAACGGTTACAGCGATGTGATCGCTACCAGTCTGCCGGTAGAGGCGGAGGAACAGAAATATGCCGAACTGATTCTGCAGGCCGGGCTGCAGGCCGCCGATCTGACCGGTCAATTGCTCGCCTTCAGCCGTCGCCAATTACTCAACCCCCAGGTTTTGAACCTGAATGAGCTGATCCGGAAAAATCAGAAACTGCTCCGCCACATGCTTCGTGAAGACATGCGTCTGCAATTACAGCTGGAAGAACCGCTGCTGCCGGTGAAAACCGATCCGAATCAGATGGAGCAGATCCTGCTCAACCTGGTTGTCAATGCCCGTGACGCCATGTCCTCCGGCGGACGTCTGGTGATTATGACCGCCAGTGCGAAAATCGATGATCAGCTGCAGGAGAAATTTCCGGCTGCAGACCCCGGCGACTATCTGCGGCTGTCGGTGGTCGACGACGGCTGCGGGATGCCGGCCGAAGTCCAGGGAAGAATATTTGAGCCGTTTTACACCACCAAGGAACGCGGCAAAGGCACCGGCCTCGGGCTGGCGACCGTTTACGGCATCATCAAGCAAAGCGGCGGGTATATCACCGTTGACAGCGCCCCGGGAGAAGGAACCGGTTTCAACATTTACCTGCCGTTCGTTACTGAAACGGTCAGCAGCCAACTGGTCGCCATCAGGGAAAGCAAAACGGGGAGCGGACGGATTCTGGTTGTGGAAAACGAAACCGAACTGCGTAACCTCGCCATCGCCTCGCTGCAGAAAAGGGGCTATACGGCCTGTGGCGCCGCCAATGCCGAACAGGCGCTGCAGATTATCGCTGCTGAACCACGCTTTGATCTGGTCCTGAGTGATGTCATCATGAGCGGGATTACCGGTCTGGAACTGGCCAAATCCCTGCGCCGGCAAGATCCGGAGCTGAAGATCCAGCTGATGACCGGTTACAGTGAATTACAGGAACTGGGGATTGATGGGGAATTGCCTTTTCCGATTCTGCAGAAGCCCTTTCTGCCCGAGGAACTGGTAAAATTCGTGCAGACGGCGATCGAAAAATAGCTCCTGCGCCGACAGATCATCGGGGCGGGGAAGTCGTTTCAGGGCACTTCAACGATCCGTCCGTGTTTGACCTGCAGCAGGTAGAGTTGCTTGAGTGCCTCCCCGTACTGATTAAAGCCGGTGGTTCCCGTCACGCCGCGGAAGTTGTTCAACCGGCTCAGCTTCTGCCGCAGATCATCCCGATTCCGGACCGCCGGATCATCCATCACCTGCAGCAGCAGGTTTGCGACATCAAAGGCCTGAGCTTCCAGGACATTCGGTTCTTCCTTGTAAGTCTGCCGGTAAAGTTCGACAAACCGCCGTACTTCCGGAGATTTGCTGTCGCGGAAAAAACTGTCAACAAACACCGCCTGCTTTAGAAAACGACCGGCCCGACTGGCCAGCTCCGGAGCATTCCAGCCGTTGATCCCGAGCAGGGTCACATCCTTGATCCCGTAGAACATCAGCTGCGGCGCCAGCAGACTGATCCGATCGGCATAGTCGGGGATAAACAAGGCATGAAAAGGGGCCAGGGGATATTCCAGCTCCGGCTGTTCTTCCCCATCGTTCTCGGGCTTCTTCTTTTCTTCCGGGCTTTCCCAGAGCAGTTGCCGAATCTGACTGCGAAAATCGGTCGCATCTTCCGGATAACTGACAATGTCGACAATCTCGCCGCCGAGCCGCCTGACTTCAGCGACAAACAGATCGGTCATTTGTTCGCCGAGGCGATTTTCCGGGCGGAGAACCGAAAACGAAATATTTCCGGCATCCATGGCGTAGCGAACCAGGGTCTGAATCTGCAATTGCGGGGTCAAGGAATCGCGGAAGATAAAATTGCCGAGCTGCGGCAGCCCCTCCCGTTGTGACAGGCTGACCATGGGGACCAGCTCCAACTGGCTGCGCCGGCCGGCATCCAGCGCTGCGGCTCCGAGCAGCGGGCCGATGATCGCCATTACTTTGTCATCATCAGCCAGACTGCTGACCAGTTGGCCGGCGTCGAGCTTTTCGTCGGCCGTATCGCGATAGATGAAACGGACCGGCAGCCGGGTTTTGTTGTGCCCGTTCAGAGCCAGTTCCAGGCCTCGTTTCACCAGCTCGCCGTACGAGGCATAGCGCCCGCTGAGCGGCAACAGAACCCCGATACTGTCACGATTGAGCCAGCTGTCGACACTGGCCCGTTGCAGCAGCATTTCCGCTTCCTGCCAATAGGGGAAGCTCACCGGCGAGGCCAGGACCATCTGCAACAGTTGCTTGGCGCGCGCCTGATGCTGTTGTCCCAGCGCCCGTCGCGCCAGTTGCAGTCGGGCATCCTGACCGATCATCGTTCCCTGCCACATGAAAGAGGCTTCTTCCAGGTCGCTTTCGCTGAGACTGCTTTGCAGCAGCAGATGAACCTTTTCCAGGAGTCTGGCGGGGTTCTCGGCGAGCGGCAGAGCCCGCTGGTAAAAGACCAGCGCCTGCAGCGGTTGCCCCAGCTGCTCGGCCGCATCCGCCAGGGCCTGCAGCAGGAGTTCAGAGTCTTCGCTGCTGAACGGCAGATCGAGCAGGGGGAGCAGTTTCTGTTGAGCGTGGGTAAAATCCCCGGTCTGCGCCAGACAGTAACCGGTCAACAGGACAGCCTCCGACCCCTGGAGGAATTCAGGCAGCTGTTGCAGGTAGAGCAGCGCCTCATGGTACCGCTTCTGAAGGGTAAAGATCCGACCGATCAGAGTATAGGCTTCGGGAATTTGCGGATGCTCGGGATAGCGCTGGACAAAGGAGCGCAGGACCGCCAGGGAACGCTGCAGATCGTGAGCGAGAAACAGGTCACGGCCCCGTTCAAAATCGTCATTGGCCGTAGCGGTCTGTTCGGTGGCGATAGCGAAGCTCGGGATGGTGGCCGGCAGGGCCAGCAACAGGGCACAGACCAGAGTCAGGCAGAGTCTCGGCATGGGTCGCTATCCGTTTCCTTGAGTATTGATGAATTAAGCGCAGGGCAAGTCAGCCAAACAGTTCCTTGACTTTATCAAAAAAACCCTTCCCCTGGGGATGAATATCTTCACCGCTCTCTCTGGCAAATTCTTCAAGCAGTTCCTGTTGTCGAAGATTGAGCTTGGTTGGCACTTCCACGCGCAGCACCACCAGCTGATCGCCGCGTCCGTATCCCTGCAGCGCGGTAATTCCTTTGCCGGAAAGTTTGAAAACCTTGCCGGTCTGGGTGCCGGCCGGAATCTTGAGGCTGACCTTCCCTTCAAGGGTCGGTACCTCCAGATCGCAACCGAGGGCCGCCTGGACAAAGGAAATCGGCACCTCGCAGATGACATCCCGCCCTTCGCGCTGAAAGATCGGATGGGCCTCTACACTGATCACAACGTAGAGATCACCCGGCAGCCCGCCGTGGAGTCCGGTTTCCCCTTCGCCACTTAACTTCAGCCGGGTGCCGCTTTCGACGCCGGCCGGAACTTTGAGCGACAGGCTGTGCTTCTGTTTAACTAGACCGGAACCGCGACAATCGGGGCAGGGATCGGCGATGATTTTTCCTTCGCCGCGACAATCGGGGCAGGGGCGGGTCATGGTGAAAAAGCCCTGCTGATAACGAACCTGCCCGGCTCCGCGGCAGGTGTGACAGGTCTGCGCCTGAGTTCCTGGTCGAGCCCCCGATCCGGAGCAGGTCTCGCACGGCTGCCGGCGGGGCAGCTGCAGCTTCTTCTCGGTGCCGAAAGCCGCTTCTTCAAAACTGATGGTCAGATTATAGCGCAGGTCGTCTCCGCGTTGGCCGCGGCTGCCACGACGGGAACCACCACCGAAGATATCACCGAAAATGTCGCCGAAGATATCCTCGAAAGGAGTCCCCCCGAAATCGAACCCACCTCCCGAGAAGCCCCCCTGCCCATTGACGCCGGCATGGCCGAACTGATCATAGGTGGCTCTTTTCTGGGAATCGGAAAGCACGGCATAAGCCTCGGAAAGTTCTTTGAATTTTTCCTCGGCCTGCATGTCACCGGGGTTTTTATCCGGATGATGCTGAATTGCCAACCGCCGATAAGCTTTCTTGATCTCGGTTTCGCTGGCGTTCCGGTTAACCCCCAGGACCTCGTAATAATCACGTTTAGACAAAATATTGATCCTGCAGAAAATTACGCTGCCGACCATGAATTATGAATCGGCAGCGTATCTGATGGATATGGTTATTTCTTCTCGTCGACATCCTCAAACTCGGCGTCGACAACATCTTCGCCGGTCGAGCCTGATGTTTCTTCTCCCGCCGTATCACTTTCCTGCTGGGCCTGAGCGTACATCATTTCCGCCAGTTTGTGCGACGCTTGTGCCAGGGCTTCACTCTTTGCCTTGATTTCTTCGGGGTTATCTCCCTCCATGGCCGTTTTCAGTTCCGCCAGGGCATCTTCGATCTGTTTTTTGGTCGCACTGTCGAGTTTTTCACTGTGCTCCTTGAGGGACTTCTCGGTGGTGTAGGCCAGACCATCAGCCTGGTTGCGAGCCTCAATCAGTTCACGCTTTTTCTTGTCATCCGAAGCATGGGTTTCGGCATCATTGACCATCCGGTTGATCTCTTCTTCGGAGAGGCCGCTTGATGCAGTAATCTTGATCGACTGCTCCTTGCCGGTTCCGAGGTCCTTGGCCGAGACATTGAGAATGCCGTTGGCGTCGATGTCAAAAGTGACCTCGATCTGCGGCACTCCACGCGGCGCCGCCGGAATCCCGACCAGTTCGAAATTACCGATGGTCTTGTTATCCGCGGCCATCTCCCGCTCGCCCTGCAGAACGTGAACCGAAACCGCCGGCTGGTTGTCAGCCGCGGTCGAGAACACCTGGCTCTTCTTGCAGGGAACGGTCGTATTCTTCTCGATCAGCTTGGTCATGACCCCGCCGAGAGTTTCGATCCCCAGCGACAGCGGAGTGACGTCGAGCAGCAACACGTCCTTGACGTCGCCGGTCAACACGCCCCCCTGAATCGCTGCGCCGATAGCAACTACCTCGTCCGGGTTGACGCCTTTGCTCGGGGTTTTACCGAAGATTTCCTTAACCTTTTCCTGGACCGCCGGCATCCGGGTCATTCCGCCGACCAGGATGACTTCATTGATTTCACTGGCGGACAGGCCGGCATCCTTGAGTGCGGTCTGGCAGGGGGCCACCAGGTGGCTGAGCAATTCGGCGCAGATACTTTCCAGCTTGGCGCGGGAAAGCTTGATGTTCAGGTGTTTCGGGCCCGACTGATCGGCGGTGATAAACGGCAGGTTGATGTCGGTCTCCATCGATGAGGAGAGTTCGCACTTGGCTTTTTCCGCCGCTTCTTTGAGGCGCTGTAACGCCATTTTGTCACTGCGCAGATCGATTCCCTGGTCTTTTTTGAATTCGTCCGCAACATAATCGATGATCCGCTGGTCGAAATCCTCGCCGCCAAGGAAGGTGTCGCCGTTGGTCGACTTGACTTCGAAAACGCCGTCCCCCAGATCAAGGACCGAAACGTCGAAGGTCCCGCCGCCCAGGTCGAACACCGCAATCGTCATTTCATGTTTTTTGTCGAGGCCGTAGGCCAGTGAGGCCGCCGTCGGCTCGTTGATGATCCGCAATACGTTCAGCCCGGCAATTTTCCCGGCATCCTTGGTGGCCTGACGCTGGGAGTCGTTGAAATAGGCCGGCACGGTGATGACCGCATCGGTGACCTTTTCTCCCAGGTAATCTTCTGCGGTCTGCCTCATCTTCTGCAGCACCATCGCCGAAATTTCCGGGGGGCTCATCTGCTTGTCACGCGCTTCAACCCAGGCATCACCGTTGTCGGCTTCGATAATCTTGAACGGACTGATTTCGACATCTTTTTTTACCGCGTCCGAATTGAATTTGCGCCCGATCAGCCGTTTGATGGCGAATAGCGTATTTTCCGGATTGGTCACCGCCTGACGCTTGGCCTGCTGACCGACCAGCCGTTCGCCGCTTTCGGTGAAAGCAACCATCGATGGAGTGGTCCGTGACCCCTCCGAATTGGCAATGACGACCGGTTCGCCACCTTCCATGATCGCCACGCAGGAATTGGTGGTTCCCAAGTCAATCCCGATAACTTTTCCCATATCTATATCCTCCTCTGGATCTGTCGTTACGACCGATTAATTTCCATCAGTTTCTGGTGATTTCTCATCGTTCCCTGTTGCTTTTTCGCTGACTGCCGGCGCCTTGGCCACCATAACCATGGCCGGACGCAACAGCCGATCATTGAGCAGATAGCCTTTCTGCATCTCCTGGGCCACCGTATTGGCCGGGTACTCATCAGTTTCCAACTGTCCCATCGCCTGGTGCACCGCCGGATCGAAGGGGAGACCGAGCGAAATCACTGGTTCAACCCCGAATCGGGTCAGCACCTGAAAGAAGTGGGTCAGGGTCATCTGCACCCCCTCCAGCAGGCCGCCATTTCCCGTTGACTGCTCGGCATGCTCCACCGCCCGCTCCAGGTTATCGATAACCGGCAAAATGTCCCGCAGAATATTTTCGTTGGCAAATTTAGCCAATTCTTCTTTTTCCCGCTGGGTCCGCTTGCGCAGGTTGTCCATGTCCGCCATCGCCCGCAGATAAAGCTCTTGATGCTTTTTAATCTCTTCACGGGTCTGAAGCAGCTCGATATTCAGTTGCTCTTCCAGCGAAATCTCCGGAACTTCAACCTCCGGTTCCTTGGTTTTCTGCTCAGCGACGGGCTGTTCTTCGGCAGTTTGCTTGTCCGTCTCTGGCTTTTTTTTGGTTTTGTTCCCCACTTTCGTGAACTCCCTTGTCCGTTATTCTGATTCCTGTTCCAGTATGCGGCTGACAAACTGGGCCGTAAAATCGACGATCGGTATGACCTGCGAATAATCCATCCGCATCGGGCCGATGACCCCGAGAGTGCCGATCGCTCCATCCTGGTTGGAAAATTTTGAAGTGATCAGACTGCATCCCTCAATTTCGATGTGTTGACTATGGTTGCCGATAAAAATCTGCACGCCTTCGGCAACCTGACTGCGGTCGAGCAGTTCAATCAATTTTTTCTTGCTCTCCAGGGTCTGGATAATCCGCCTCATCTGCTGCGGGGTGGAAAATTCCGGCTGTTCCAGCATCAGCGAGGTGCCGGAGACAAACACCAGATCTTCAACCTCGTCCTGCAATGCGGCGCGTGAAAGGCTCAGGGCGCGTTTGCGCAACAGATCGAAGCGGGTTCGTTCCTCCTGAACTTCACGTTTCAGCTTGGTCCGAACCTCTTGAATCGTCAAACCAGTCAACTCGCTATTGAGATAGTTGCTGATCTGCTCGAGATCGCTGCTTGTCAGTTCGGGATCTCCTTCTATGACCTTATTCTGCACCAGGCCGGTTTTTGAAACATAGATCACCAGAATCCGTCCATGGGTAAGGCGCACAAACTCAATTTGCCGGAAGACCGTCGTTGCGAATTTGGGCGCCATGACCAGCCCGGTATATTTCGACATTCCGGACATGACCCGCCCCACTTCCTGCATGATTTCATCCATCTTCATGCCGTTGAAGCGGTAATTGCTGCGCAGCTGGAGCTTCTCTGCCTCGCTCAGGTCACGCACCTGCAACAACGTGTCGATGTAGTAGTGGAACCCTTTTTCGGTCGGAATCCGCCCGGCCGACGTGTGCGGCGAGCAAAGAAATCCCATTTCTTCGAGATCGGCCATGACGTTGCGGACCGATGCCGGAGAGAGATTAAACTTATGTCTGCGGGTAATTGCCCGGCTGCCGACCGGCTCCGCCGAAGCGATATAATCCTCGACAATTGCCTCGAGAATATTCTGGCTGCGTTCGTTCAATTCTTCAGCCATGCCGCTCTCCGAAAAAAACAGCCATTAATATAAAAATGGCTGGCGCTGAATGCTGTATTAGCACTCGAAGTCAGTGAGTGCTAATGTCACAGATTAGCAACGGCTTTCCCCTTTGTCAAGGTCTATAGCAACCCTAAATAGTCGATTTTGAACAGGTCGCAGAAGACAGCTGCTAACCTGCCGGTCCCGACGTTGTGCTAGAAGAATTCACTGATCAGGTGATCGTAAAGCAACCAGCCGGCAAGATCGAACCGCCAGTGATCATGATTCAGATGCAATCGCCCGCGCAATTTGCTGAAGGCCTGGGAATATATTATTTCAGGATAGTCTCCGAACCGTTCCTTGAAATCTGCGCGCGACAGGCCGTCACTGGTGCGCAGGGCCAGATAGATGGTTTCAGTCATTGCTCCGCGGCGGTCGAAACTTTCCAGCAGCTCAGCGGGATTCTCACCTCTCATCAATTGCTGTCGATAGTGGTCGAGATCGTTCGGCACAGACCAGCGGCAGCCATAGTCGGTGTCATCAAAGCTGTGCCCGCCACAGCCGGCCGCCAGGCAACCACGCCGCTGCCAGTAAACCTGATTATGCCGACAGCGAAAACCGGGACGAGCGAAGTTGGAGATTTCGTAATGCTCGAAACCGGCTTCCAGCAGCCGATGATGCACCAGCCGGTACTGAGCTGCGGATTCCTCCTCGTCCACGGGCTGCAGCTCGCCGGCCTGCAGGCGCGCTGCAAACTCGGTCCCCGTTTCGAAGCTCAAGCCATAGAGGGACAGATGCTCCGGCTGCAGATCCAGCAGCTCGCGCAGTTCCTTTTCCAGTGCCGGGCAATTCTGGCCGGGCAGGCTGAACATCAGGTCAAGGCTGAGATTGCCGAACCCGGCGGCGCGGGCCAGAGTCACCGCCGCTCGCGCCTGTTCGGCAGAATGGACCCGCCCGAGTTGCTGCAGTTGTTCATCCTGCAGCGATTGCACTCCGAGCGACAGTCGGTTGATTCCGGCGGAAAGGTACCCGCCGAGCTTTTCGGCGTTCAGGGTGCCGGGGTTGGCCTCCAGGCTGATTTCGGCATTGCCGGCAATGCCGAAGCTATTGTGCAGCAGCTCAAGTATCCGTCCGATCTGTGTGGCGGAAAGCACCGAGGGCGTCCCGCCGCCGAAAAATATCGTCGCCAGTTCGGCCGGCTGCGGATGTTGTTTAGACAATAACTGTAAATGATCACACAGCAGATCGACGTATTCGTCCAACTGCTGTTGTGACCCAACCTGGGAATAGAAATCACAATAAGGACACTTGCGACAACAGAAAGGGATATGCAGGTAGAGACTGCTCATTCAGCAAGCCGAAAACTGGTTGCCCCCTGCTCCACCAGGAGCAGGGGGCAAAAACTATGCAAATATCAACCGTGAAGCAGGTTGAACTGCAGCACGTAGATCAGCGCTCCGGAAAAATAGCCGATCAATGCCAGCAGACTGATTCGCCTGACGTACCAGAAAAAATGAATCTTTTCCAGCCCCATGGCGGCGACGCCGGCGGCCGAGCCGATGATCAGTATCGAGCCGCCGGTACCGGCGCAATAGGCCATGAACTCCCAGAGGAAACTGTCCGGCGGGAACAGGGTCATTTTGTACATCCCCATGGAAGCGGCGACCAGCGGGACGTTGTCGACGATCGCGCTGATCATGCCGATGATGGTGACAATAATCCCCTGCCGGCCGATCACCTGATCGAGCCAAGCGGCGATATTGGAGAGAATGTGGGTATGCTCCAGGGTCGCCACCGCCATCAGAATGCCGATAAAAAAGACCACCGAACTCATGTCGATCTTCGCCAGGGCATGAGTCAGGGTCAACGAGTGTTTCTCTTCGTCATCCTTGTTGCGGTGAACCAGTTCACCCACCAGCCAGAGGATGCCCAGCCCGAACAGAATGCCCATAAACGGCGGCAGATGGGTTACGGTTTTGAAGATCGGCACCGCGATCAGGGCGCCGATGCCGAGAGCGAACATCAGGTTGCGCTCGAACTTGGTGGTGACCGTGCCGCGTCGGCGTTCAACAAAATTTGGTGACACCACCTGTTTGCCGCGCAGAAAGTAACTGGTTATCGCCAAGGGAACCATCAGATTGGCCAGCGAGGCCAAAAACACCTCTTTAATGATCGCCGTGGTGGTAATCTGACCGCCGATCCAGAGCATGGTGGTCGTGACGTCGCCGATCGGCGACCAGGCGCCGCCGGCATTGGCGGCCACGACGATCACCCCGGCAAAAAACAGCCGGTCGTCGTGTTTGTCGAGCAGCTTCTTCATCAGCGAGATCATCACGATGGTGGTCGTCAGGTTGTCGAGCATCGCGCTGAGAAAGAAGGTGACGAAGCCGATCAGCCAGAGCAGCGAGGTCTGCTTGGTCGTTTTGATCCGGGAGGTGATCACCTCGAAGCCCTGGTGGGCATCGACCAGTTCGACGATGGTCATGGCCCCCATCAGGAAAAAGATGATTTGGGCGGTTGCCGAGAGCGATTCGTTGAGCTGTTCATTGACCAGATGATGATCCCCGGTCGCGACGGCATAAATCGTCCAGAGCAGACCGGCGCCGATCAGTGCGGAAGCCGATTTGTTGATTTTGAGGGGGTGTTCCAAAGCGATTGCGGCATAGGCGAGCAAGAAAATGATGACCAGCAGGTTGAGCATGTCTTTATCCTCCGAAACGACTAAATGGCAATTTCGATTTTATAAAGTTCCCGCTCTCCGCCCGATTCTTAAAAGCAGGAACCGATGAGACTGATCAGCTGTACCCGACTGAACGGAAAAAAGCGGGGAGGAGATCCCCGCTTCCGCAGCATGCCACAACTTGGCTGCTAGTGGAAATCAGAAAAATGACTGGCGTTGATCCAGAGGTGGGCGAGAATGCTCGCCGCATAGCCGAGCGCCACCGCCCAGGACCATTTGAGATGATTGCCGAAGGTGTAGGTCCCCCGCGCGGTCCCCATCAGCGCCACCCCGGCGGCCGAGCCGATCGACAGCAGGCTGCCGCCGACCCCGGCGGTCAAGGTGACCAGCAGCCACTGCCCGTGCGACATGTGCGGATTCATGGTCAGCACCGCAAACATGACCGGGATATTGTCGACCACTGCGGACAAAATTCCGACCAGCACGTTGGCGGTGGTATGGCCGAGGCCGGTGTAGAACATATGGGAGACATAGGCCAGGTAACCGAACTGGCCGAGGCCGCCGACACAGAGGATGACGCCGTAGAAAAACAGCAAGGTGTCCCATTCCGCGCGCGCGATCTTGCGGAAGAAATCAAAACCGCCATGAGGATGATGGGCATGGCCGATTTCGTCCAGCGGCTGGCTGCCGCTTTCCAGCCGGTGCTCGGTTTTTTTCAGGTAGAAGGAGAAGAATGAAAGATAGCCGAGGCCGAGCATCATCCCTGCCGCCGGGGGCAGATGGAGAAAGTTGTGAAAGGAAACCGCGGTGACAATGGTCAGTAGAAACAGAAACATGATCCGCTTGGCGCCCAGTTTCATCCTGACCGACTCATCAGACACACTCGGTTTTTCCTTGGGCACCGACAAACTCATGATCGCCGCCGGAATGATCCAGTTGAGCAGCGACGGTACGAAAATGGCGAAGAACTCAGCAAAATCAACCATCCCCTTCTGCCAGACCATCAGCGTGGTGATATCGCCAAAGGGAGAGAAGGCGCCGCCGGCGTTGGCGCCGACGACGATATTGATGCAAGCGACGATGATAAAAGTGGGGTTGTTGCCGCCGACCGCCATCGCCACCGCGCCCATCAGCAAGGCGGTGGTCAGGTTGTCGGCCACCGGCGAAATGATGAAGGCGAGGAAGCCGGTCAGCCAGAAAACCGTGCGCAGGGTAAAGCCCTTGTTGACCAGCCAGGAGCGCAGCGCCCGAAACACATCACGCTCTTCCATGGCGTTGATATAGGTCATCGCGGCCAGCAGGAACAGGAACAGCTCGGCATATTCCGCAATGTTACCAATAATCGCTTCGTGGGGGGTGTGATGATCGCCGACCGCGGCATAGGCCAGAGCGACCAGGATCCAGATCAGCCCGGCTGCCAGGATCACCGGCTTGCTCTTGCGAAGATGCAGTTTCTCTTCGAAAATCACCAGGGAATATGCGGCGACAAACAGCACCAGCCCGAAAATGCCGTAACCGGTCGCGGTCAGATTGAGGACTTCACCACTTCCCTCACTCGCCATAGTCGGCGCAGCGCCAGCCAGCAGCAGCATCAAGGTCAGAACCAAATTTTTCACAAGCAACACCTTTGAAGAGATGAAAGGTTGACAGTCCATTGATTCCAGAATCATCAACCTGTTTCTAGTTCTGCCGATGACCGTGAATCCCGGTAATTTGCGTTAAAACAGCATTGTTTTGTATCATCCGGTTCTTGGCAGTGTCAAGGAAATCCGGGGCTTGGCCACCTTGTCAAGGACCGGCAACTCCATTATAATCAGACCCCTGCAAACAAGCCGAATGCCCCGGATTCATTGAAACACTGTTTAAGGACCCCGTTGCCATGAAAAACCCGATCCGCGCTGCCGCCATCCAGTTCCATATCAGCCTCGGCCACATTGAGGTCAATCTCGATAAAGCCCTGTCCGCCCTGGAACGGGTGGACCGGCAGGGCGCCAAGCTGGCGGTGCTGCCGGAAATGTGGAGCACCGGCTACGATTATAACCACCTCCCCCAATTGGCCGAGCAGACCCCCGGTATTGTTCAGCAGCTGTGCGATGCGACCGCCGCGGCGGGCATGGTGTTGGTCGGCAGCCTGCCGGAGCTAGACAACGGAACGATCTATAATACCGCCTATGTGATTGACCGAGGGGAATTGATTGGACAGTATCGCAAGCTGCATCTGTTTTCGACCATGCGGGAAGATAAATTTCTCGGTGCCGGCGACAAATCTCTGGTCGTTGAGACTTCGGTGGGAAAGCTGGGGGTCGCCATCTGCTATGATCTGCGCTTCCCGGAACTGTTCCGCAAACTGGCCCTGGCGGGTGCCGAAATCATTTGCGTTCCGGCCGAATGGCCGAAACCGCGCCAGGAGCACTGGAAAACCCTGCTCCGCGCCCGGGCGATCGAGAACCAGCTGTTTGTCGTTGCGGCCAACTGCTGTGGTGTTCAGGGAAAGCTCGACTTCTTCGGCCTCAGCCAGTTGATTTCCCCGTTGGGAACGATCCTGGAAATGGCCGGCGAGGAAGATACCGAACTGGTTGCCGATTTCGATTTCGAAGAGCTGGAAAAATATCGCGCGCAGATCAAGACTCTGGTTGATCGGCGTCCCGATATTTACGGCACCCCCTGAGCGGATCGATCAGAGACAGGCTATTCAGCCAGCGGCTGGGCGTCTTTCCGGTAACGCGGCGGAACCTCTTCAAGACTGTCAGCAAACTGCAGGGCTCCATCTTTATCAACATAGAGATAGCGGCCGCCTTTTTTCACGGGTTCAGTTCGGGATGGAACAGTGGACTCAATCACCTGTTCGACGGACTTGTTCTGTCTGCCAATTCCGGCAAGACTGAACAGCCGGCCGCGAAAATCGACATAAAACTTCTGAACCTGGTGCAAGCCCGGCGCTTCCAGTGGCACGCGTAGCAGAAACTGGTCGATGCCGGCAAACACCGCCAGGACCAACACCAGCCAGACCAACATTCTCAACAGTTTGAACATGCTTCTGCTCCAGGGGATAAGATTCGCCAAGTGTAACTCCGCGCCGCGACAAACTCAACAACTGGCTGGTGGTTGCTATTTGGCATGGCGATGTGCAAATATATGCGCGCAATGAACTGCCAAGGAGCTCAAGAATGAGTGAAGCAACCTATGATGTGATTATCGTTGGAGGCGGCCCGGCCGGGATGACTGCCGGGCTTTACGCTTCCCGCTCCTGCCTGAAAACCCTGATGCTGGAAAAAATGCTGGTGGGCGGCCAGATGATGACCACCACCATGGTCGAAAACTGGCCCGGTTATCCGGGAGGGATTTCCGGCCCGGAATTGATGGGCAGATTTCAGGAACACTGTGTTGAGTTCGGCCTGGAAATCGGCTACGGGACGGTGGAAAAAATCACCAACAACGGGGCGACCAAAACCCTGATCGTCGACGGTAAGGAAATGACCTGCAGGGTGGTCATCATCGCCACCGGGGTGGTGCCGCGCAAACTGGGCATCCCTGGCGAAGAAGCGCTGGTCGGCCGCGGGGTCTCTTATTGCGCCACCTGTGACGGCGCTTTCTTCCGCGATGTTCCGATCGCCGTGATCGGCGGCGGCGATACGGCAGCCGAAGAAGCGCTGTTCCTGACCCGCTTCGCCAGCAAGGTGATCATGGTGCATCGCCGCGACAAGCTGCGCGCGACGAAAATTCTCCAGGAACGGATCAAGGAGAACGATAAGATCGAGATCGCCTGGAATGCGGTCGTCGAGGAATTTCTCGCTGATAACAGCGGCCTGACCGGCGCGGTGCTGCGTGACGTCAAGACCGGGGCCACTCGCGAAATCGAATTGAAGGGGATGTTTGTCGCCGTGGGCGTCACCCCGACCACCGGTTTTGCCGCCGATATATTGCACCTGGATGAAGACGGTTACATCATCGCCGGGGAAAACACCTGCACCTCGGTTCCCGGAATTCTGGCGGCCGGCGATTGTCGGACCACGGTCCTCAAGCAGGTTTCCACGGCCGTCGGCGACGGTGCGGTCGCGGCGGTCATGGCGGAAAAGCTGATCGAGGAACTGAAGCACCACATGAAATGATTTATTCGTATGCAACAGACAGCTGAGATCGATCAAAAAGCTTCAGATGCAAGGTCTGTGCAGTTGTGAGGCGTAGCAGCGCGATGTCGAACGCGGAACTGCAAACATAACGCCGCAGCTGGTGCTTTTTCATCGGTCGTTCCAAAGGAGGGGGGAACAGATGCTGGCACAAGTCATATCAGGCGCCCTGATCGGGATCGATGCCTACCCGGTCGAGGTCGAAGTCGATATCGCCCAGGGCCTACCGCAATTTTCCACCGTCGGGCTGCCGGAAGGCGCGGTCAAGGAAAGCAAGGATCGCGTCAAGTCGGCGATCAAAAATTCCGGCTACGACTTTCCGGCGCGCCGCATCACCATCAATCTCGCCCCGGCCGACATCCGCAAGGATGGCGCCGCCTTCGACCTGCCGATCGCCGTCGGCCTGCTTTGCGCCACCGGCGTGGTCAACGCCGAGAATCTGAAAAACTTCATCCTGCTTGGCGAACTCTCCCTCGACGGCCGGATCAAGCCGGTTCGCGGCGTGCTGCCGATCGCCGTGTCCGCCCGCAACTGGGGAGACCGGGCGCTGCTGCTGCCTGCGGACAACGCCGAGGAAGGCGCGATTGTCGCCGGTCCAGCCGTCTTTGCGGTGCGTGATCTGGGGGAGGCGGTAGCGCTGATCAACGGCGAGCGGCAATTCAGCCCCTACCGCAGCAGCCCGCCCGCAGCGGACGTTCCCCCTGCAACCGACGGCGAAGATTTCGCCGAGGTTCGCGGCCAGGAGCATGTCAAACGGGCGCTGGAGGTTGCGGCGGCCGGCGGGCACAATGTCCTGCTCTCCGGACCGCCCGGCAGTGGTAAAACCATGCTCGCCCGGCGCCTGCCGACCATTCTGCCGGAACTCTCCTTCGAAGAGGCCCTCGAAACCACCAAGATTCACTCGGTCGCCGGGTTGCTCAGCCAGCAACACGCCCTGGTCCGCAAGCGTCCTTTTCAATCCCCGCATCACACTATTTCCGATGCCGGGCTGATCGGCGGCGGCAGTTATCCGCGCCCGGGGGATGTCTCCAAGGCCCACAACGGCATCCTGTTTCTCGATGAATTCCCCGAGTTCAAGAAAAATATCCTGGAAATGCTGCGCCAGCCGCTGGAGGACGGGCAGGTCAGCATCAGTCGCGCGGCGCTGAGCCTGACCTACCCGGCCAATTTCATGCTGGTGGCGGCCATGAACCCCTGCCCCTGCGGATATTTCGGCGATCCCCAGCACGATTGCGTCTGCACGCCGGCGATGATCCAGCGCTACCGCAGCCGCCTCTCGGGCCCGCTGCTCGACCGCATCGATCTGCACATCGAAGTGCCGCGGGTTCCCCACCGGGACCTGGCCGATATCGCCCCGGCGGAGAGCAGTGCCAGTATCCGCCAGCGGGTCAACCGGGCCAGGGGCGTTCAGCGTGAGCGGTTGCTGAACTTCGGGTTACATGCCAACGCCCAGATGCAGACCCGTCACATCAACCGCTTCTGCCGGGTCGACAGCGCCGGCGAACAGCTTCTCGCCCAGGTCACCGACCGCCTTGGACTTTCGGCACGCAGCTACACCCGCATCCTCAAGCTGGCGCGGACCATCGCCGACCTCGCCGGGATGGGCCGGATTGAACGCCAGCACCTGGCCGAAGCGATCCAGTACCGGGGGCTGGACCGGAAAGTGTGACGAGGGCATTTCATTTTACTGCCCACGGAATTCCGAAAAACCACACCGGTGGGATCCGGCCACTGTCCGATCGCGGTGCTCCAGCGTCGGCAAAGGGGAGGTTTGCCTTTCCCGTGTAACGCAGCCGAAACGGAGGGGGGGGTAACCCCGCGATCTTTTTCAGCTTCTGGTAAAGGATCGTTGGCCAGCTTCGACCCCAAACCTGACTCCTCGGTAAATTTGTGTTATTTGTTGACCTGAGAGGTAAAATTAAAAAATAAGGTCTTTTGATCTCCTATTTGCCCGGGGAGGAAGACATGGGTTTGTACAACAGATATGTTCTTCCGCACGTCGTTCATTTCGCCTGCGGCTTGAAACCGAACATGCGCCAGCGCCAGAAGGTGATCCCTCAGGCCCATGGACGGGTGCTCGAGGTGGGGATCGGCTCGGGCCTGAATCTCCCCTATTACGACACCACCAGGGTCAGCAAGCTCTGGGGCCTCGATCCGTCGCCGGAAATGACCCGGATGGCCAGGCAGTCCGCAGACGCGCTCCCCTTCCAGGTTGAGTTTATCGGCCTGCCGGGCGAGGAAATCCCGCTTGAAGACGGCAGTGTCGACACCGTGGTCCTGACCTACACGCTATGCACCATTCCCGATACGGCGGCCGCGTTGCGCCAGATCGGCCGGGTGCTCAAACCGGGCGGCGAACTGATCTTCTGCGAGCACGGAATAGCGCCGGACGCGAGTGTCCGGCGTTGGCAGGATCGTCTCAATCCCGTCTGGAAGCGGCTCGGTGGCGGCTGCAATTTGAACCGTCCGATCCCGACGATTATCGAAACCGAAGGATTTCGGATCACCAGTCTGGACACCATGTATCTTCCCGGTTGGCGTCCGGCAAGCTTCAACTACTGGGGCAGCGCCGTTCCGCGATAATTACGGCCCGACAACTTGTAAAGAGTTGCTTTGCTGCGGAAAATGGCCCTCGGTCAGTCGATATCGGGGGAAAAAGGGGGATTGCCGGGCGTCGGCACATGGCTGAAGAGATTCAGTATCGGGAGCTGGACCGGAAACCTACCTGATTAGCCCGACTTCTGATGCAGTTTTTTCGGTGACCACCTCTGTAGGGGAATGACTCCATTTGACTCCCTCATCGCTCTGAGTATCAGGTTCCAGTAAGAACAAGCGGCTGTTTAAGTCTTTGGCCGACTTTACCTGGTTGGGGATCTCTGTCATATTTCCGGTTGGCAGATATTTTGCTGTCATTTTTCGACCTGTGGTCTTGCCGTAGGACGCCTGCTGATGAATTTGAAGACGAAAAATGTACTGCTGACCATGAGTGTGCTGTCGGTATTGCTGCTGACGGTGGTTGGAGCCACCTACCAGAGCACCACGGTGGTGATCGAAAAAACCATCGCCGATCACCAGTTGGCCCTGGCAGCCGACCGGGTCAAGGCGACCGAGATCTGGCTCGACCAGCAGATGCGCATCCTCAAAGCTACCGCCCGGGCGGTTCCCTTCGGCGCGCTGGGGAACAACCAAGGCACCATGGCGCCGCTGAAAATGGCGATGAACGCCGGGCACTTCAGCGACGTCTATATCGGCCTGAGCAACGGCATTCTCATCGACGGCGCCGACTGGGAGCCCTCGGAAGACTACGATCCACGCATCCGCCCCTGGTACCGCCGGGCGGAAAGCACCGGGGCCACCTCCTTCACCACCCCCTATCTTGACCTAGTGACGATGAAGCTGGTCATCGCCCTGGCTACGCCGCTGCGCTACCAAGGGCAATTTTACGGCGTGATGGGCGCCGACACGGTCCTTGATTCGCTGGTAAAAACCCTGCTCAGCACCAAGGTCGGCGAAACCGGTTATATCTTCGTCGTCAACAGCAACGGCACCATCCTCATCCACCCGCAGCGGGACTATGTGATGCGGGCCAAACTGCAGGAGATCGAGCCGGCGCTGTGGAATATCACCGAGCAGTTCAAAACTTCCCCCGCCGGCACCGTCAATTACCAGCACCAGGGGGAAAGGAACCTGCTGGCCTACAAGCGGATCAGCAATACCGACTGGTTTCTCTGCACCTCCATCCCGATGACCGAAGCCTATGCGCTGTCGCGCAAGACCACCCTGCTGTTCGCCGCCGAGATCATGCTGAAAGTCCTCGGCGGCCTGGCATTGCTGACCTTGCTCGGCGTCGGTGGCAGTGCGGCGGTCCTGTTCGTCTCCAGCCGTCGCTTCCAGTCGACCATTCAACGCCAGGAAGAAGAGATCTCAGGGATCAACGAGGATCTGCGCTGGAACATCAGCAAGCGTCAGGAGGTCGAGATCCGCTACCAGACCCTGTTCAACGTCGCCAACGACGCCATCCTGGTCAGCCGCGGTTATAAATGTATCGAGTGTAACGAGAAAGCGGCGGAACTTTTCGGCGCCGCGCGGCCGAACCTGATCGGCCGCAACCTGACCGACCTGTTCCCCGATTACCAGCCGGATGGGGTCAGCAGCCAGGAAAAAGCCGGAACGATTCTCCAACAGGCCAAAGCCGGCGGGCAACAGTACTATGAATGGACCTTCCAGCGCCTGGACGGCAGCGAATTCCCGGCGGAAGTGGGACTGAAGGTCCTGCAACTGGATGCCGAAGAGCTGGTTTTGACCAGTATCCGGGATGTTTCCAAGCGGGTGTTCGCCGAACGGCAGCTGCTGCAAACGCAGAAAATGGCCGCCATGGGCGAAATGCTCGGCGCCATCGCCCACCAGTGGCGACAGCCGCTGAACGCCCTCTCCACCTATGTCGCCAGCCTGCAGTCGGCCTACTACAACCGGCGGATCGATCAACAGTTTGTCGACACCCTGGTGGCCAACGCCGACGCCCAGGTTCAGTTCATGTCGAAGACCATCGATGATTTTCGCCATTTCTTCAAACCATCGAAAAGCAAGCGGCCCTTCGATATCGTCGAAGCGGTGCAGCAGGCGGTCAAACTGATGGAACCGCAGCTCAGGCAGGGGGAAATCCGCCTGACGACCAACCGGGACAACAATAGCCAGGCGCTGATCGCCTACGGCTTTCAGAGCGAATTCGTGCATGTGATCGTCAATATCCTGGCCAACGCCCGGGATGCTATCGAGGAACAGGCGACACGAGACGGAGTGCGCCCCGAGCGCCTGATCAGTATCGAAATCGGCTGCCGATCGGCTGAAATCCTGTTACAAATCAGGGACAACGGCTGCGGCATTCCAGAGCATTTGCTGGCCAGGATCTTTACCCCCTATTTCACCACCAAAGGGACGACGGCCGGGACCGGTATCGGTCTCTACATGGCTAAAATTATAGTCGAAAAGGAAATGCAGGGGACTCTGACCGCGGGCAATACCGGCGACGGAGCGCTGTTCACCATCAGTCTTCCGCAACTGGCAGAGGAGGGTTACGCTCATGCTTGATCTCGGTGCCAGAAACCCGCAGGTGATCCTGGTCGACGACGAACAGTCGGAACTGGACGCCTACAGTTTTCTGCTGCGCTCCATGGGGGTGGATAAGATTTATACCATTCAGGACAGCAGCCGGGTGCTGGAGATTGTCGCCGAGGTCTCCGTGCCGATCATCTTCCTCGACCTGAACATGCCGGGCAAATCCGGGCTGGAGCTGCTGCGCGAGCTGAAATCACAGTGGCCACAGATTCCGGTCATTATCTGCACCGCCAACTCGGAAATCGAAACGGCAGTCCAATGCCTGAAGCTTGGCGCCCACGATTACCTGGTCAAACCGATCAACATGAACAGTTTCGGTTCAGCCCTGCGCAATGCCATGGAAATCTCCGAGCTGCGCACCGAGGTGATGTCGCTGAAGGGGCTGACCTTCCCGTCGCTCCCCTCTGGCGAGCATCCGGCGTTCCGAGCGATTATCACCCGCAGCCCGGCAATGACGGCGATTTTCAGCTACATCGAAAGTGTTGCGCCGAGCGGCCAGCCGGTGCTGATCCTCGGCGAAACCGGCTCCGGCAAGGAGCTGCTCGCCCGGGCGGTGCATAAGCTCAGTGGGGTGACGGGGGAATTCGTCGCTATCGACGTCTCCGGACTCGACGACACCCTGTTTGCCGATACCCTGTTCGGCCATGCCAAGGGAGCCTACACGGGCGCTGCCGGAGCCCGCTCCGGGCTGATTGATAAAGCCGCGGGGGGGACGATTTTTCTCGATGAAATCGGCGATTTGAGTGAAGTCTCGCAGGTCAAACTGCTGCGTGTGCTGCAGGAGGGGATTTATTATCCGCTCGGGTCCGATCAACCGAACCGGAGTCGGGCGCGGATTGTCGCCGCCACCAACAAGGAGCTGACCGGATTGATCGAACGGGACAGCCGGTTCCGCCGCGACCTCTACTACCGGCTCAGCACTCATCTGATCAAAGTGCCGCCGCTGCGCGAGCGACGAGAGGACCTGCCGCTGCTGGTCGATCACCTGGTCGACGAGGCGGCGCGCAGTATGGAGAAAGAGCCGCCCCGGGTCGGCCGCGAGGCGCTGCAGCTGCTGCAGAGGCATCCCTTTTACGGCAATATTCGCGAGCTCAAAACCTATCTCTACGATGCCGTGGCCCGTTGTCGGGATGAGGACATTTCCGTAGCCGTTCTCAGCGAACGACTCAACGGAGCAGAAGCCGGCGCGAAGATTGTCGGCACCCCTCCGGAGAGGGATCCGCTGATCGGGATCTTCGGCGCCTTTCCGACCCTGGAGGAGCTGTCCGAATTTGCCGTCAGCCAGGCGCTGCAGACCACCGGCGGCAACCAGAGCCAGGCGGCCAGACTGCTCGGCATCTCCAAGCAGGCCCTGCACAAGCGGCTGAAGAAACGTCAGCCCGACGGCAAATCCTGAGCTCGCCGCCCGTTGGTATCACTCTCTCGAGGTCGCTGAGGCCGCCGAGAAAACCTGCCTTGGGGATTAAAATTTAGTCTCTCCCTGCGTTCTCCGCGAGCTCTGCAGTGAAATCCTGTCCTTTGTGTAAACTGAATGACCTGGAACCCATTTTCAGCGTCAACCACAGTTGACTGGGTCAACTCAGGTTGACCTTTCCGGTTGACCCGCCCTTCCCAATTCTCTCGGCAATCCGATTCAAGTTCAAAAAAGTCCTGTATCGTCAGCAGCTTAAAATTCTTTCTGCCACTGGCACGACCGTTGCTCATTGCAAAACATCGTTCTGAGTTATTGCAGGTCTTGAGCATGCCCCGGCCTTTTGCCGGTTGCGCTCGGTTGTTATGAACTCCGCAGCAGCGGAAAACCAGATCAAGGAGATGAAAGATGAAAGGATTAGGCAAACTGTTGGTTCCGGTTCTGGCCCTGGCCATAACCTCCGTCTTCGCCGGCGGCGTTCAGGCGGCACCGGCAACGATCAAGATCGGCAACATCATTCCGCTGTCCGGCCCCTCGGCCTCGGTCGGCATTCAGGGAAAACAGGCCCGTGAGCTGGCTGTCGAGGCGATCAACAACAGCGGCGGCATCAAGTCCCTCGGCGGCGCCAAGCTCGAAATGTTCTACACCGACAGCAAGAGCGACCCGACCACCGGCGTGACCGAAGCCGAGCGGATGATCAACACTGAAAAGGTCAATCTGCTGACCGGCTGCTGGAACTCGGCAGTCACCTATCCCGCGACCCAGGTTGCCGAGCGCTACGGCGTGCCCTTCGTGGTGCCGGTGTCGGTACGTGACACCATCACCGAGCGCGGCTTCAAGAACGTCTTCCGTCTCGCCGCCAAGGATTCCTGGTGGACCCGCGATCAGTTCCAGTTCCTCAAGGACATGCAGAAAGAGTTCGGCACCAACTTCAAGAAAGTCGCCTTTGTTTATGAAAACGGCGACTGGGGGACCGGTTTTGCCGCCGGCTGGCGCAAGCTGGCCGAGGCCGCCGGTTACGACATCGTCCTCGACGAGCCCTATCCCAGTACCGTCAGCGACCTGACCCCGGTGGTGATCAAACTGAAGCGCGCCAAGCCCGACGTGGTCTTTCTGACCTCCAACGCCGCCGACGCGATCCTGCTGACCAACACCATGGCCGAACTCAAGGTCAACCCCAAGGCGATCATCACCAGCGGCGGCGGCCACGCTGACCCCTCTTTCATGAAAGCGGTGGGCAAGAACGCCGAATATCTGTTTGACATCGTCGAATGGGAAGCCGACCTCAACCGTCCCGGGCTGAAGGAGACCAACGCCAAGTACAAGCAGAAATACGGGACCAACCTCACCGGCGAAGCGGTCGACGCCTATGCTGCGACCTGGCTGATCAAGGACGCTCTGGAGCGCGCCGCCTCGACCGACCCGGCCAAAATCCGCACCGCGCTCGCCTCGACCAAAATGTGCGGCGGCGATGTCGGCCTGCTCGCCTATGACTGCATCGAGTTCGATCAGAGCGGGCAGAACAAGAACGCCAACCTGGTCATCGTCCAGCTGCGGCAGAACGGTAACGGGATGGATCGAATCACCGTCTGGCCGAAAAGTGTCCGGCGCGCCGGCTACACCCCGGTCTTCCCGCAACCCGCGCAGTAAGTATCACCCGTCACGGCCGGGGCGGCGCGGCGTCGCCCGCCCCGGTGATTTCTACCAGAAGGGAGCATGAGCGGCATGGAAAGTTTCTTTGAATCGTTGATCAGCGGGATATTGACCGGCAGCGTCTACGGGCTGACGGCGGTCGGCCTGACCCTGATCTTCGGGGTCATGAAGGTGATCAATTTCGCCCACGGCTCGATTCTGATGGTCGGGATGTTTGCCGCTTACTGGTTTGTCACCCTCACCGGGCTGAATCCGTACCTGGCCCTGCTGGTGGTCGTGCCGCTGCTCTATGTTTTCGGCTATTACCTGCAGAGCCTGGTCATCCAGCCGATCTTCGTCGCGGAAAAGGATGTCCGCGAGCCGATCACCGTCATTATCGTCACGACCGGAATCTGGTACATGCTGGACAATCTGGCGCTGCTGGTGTTCGGCGCCGAGTACCGCAACGCGCACACCGCAATCACCGGGAAAATCTTCGAAATCTCTGACATGTACTTCCAGTGGCCGAAGGTGATCGGCGCCGGGATTACCATTCTGTGTGGCCTCTATCTCTACTGGTTGCTGAAACACTCCCGGCTGGGCAAAGCGATCCGCGCCACCAGTCTCGACCGTGAAGCCGCCATGCTGATGGGGATCAAACAGACCAAGATCTACAATATCGTCTTTGGCCTCGGCTGCGCCTGTTGCGGGGTGGCGGCCTGCGTGCTGGTCACCCTCTATTCGGTCTACCCGACCGTGGGCGTGGCCTTCGATATCAAGTCTTTCGTCATCGTGGTGCTCGGCGGGCTCGGCAGTATTCCCGGCGCCATTCTCGGCGGGGTGATCATCGGCATCATTGAGACGGTCGGCGCCCAGTTCATGGCCGCGACCTGGACCGAGCTGCTGATGTACGCCGTGTTCCTGTTCGTGCTGATCGTCAAACCGTCCGGCCTGTTCGGCCACAAACTGGATTTCTAGGAGGCTGTCGGACTATTCGGACCGAAGCGAAAATTTGGAAGTTTGAGGCCGGATTTCAGTTCATTTGAGTGCCCATAGTTGCCCTATGTGCCGAAAAGGAAATGATATCCGGGGCAAACAGCCGGGTTTGCAGCCGGTCCCTGAAAAGTCCGTCAGCCTCCTTCTCCGGGAGAATACAATGCATCTGCTGCGAAAACAGAACCCGCTCCATCTGCTGATCACTGCGGCGATCCTCGCCCTCATGTTCCTGTTGCCGGTGGTGATCCGGAGTTCGACCCTGATCCTGATTTTCACCCTGATCATCTGGTCGGCCTACCTGACCTCCTGCTGGAACTTTGTCGGCGGCTTTGCCGGCGTTCTGCCCCTCGGGCATTCCGCCTTCGTCGGTATCGGCGCCTATACCTCGACGGTCCTGTTTCAGACCTGGGGCTTAAGTCCCTGGTGGGGCATGCTCGCCGGTGGCGTGCTGGCGGCGCTGGTCGGGGTGATTATCGGTATTCCCACCCTGAAAATGCGCGGCGCCTATTTTGCTCTGGCGACCATCGCCATCGGCGAGGGATTAAGGGTGCTGGTGGAGAACGTCAAGCAGGTCGGCCCGTTCAACATCAACGGACCGAGCGGGCTGCTGATTCAACTTTCCAAGAGTTCCTTTGCCCACTTCCAGTTTGTCAGCAAGGTGCCCTACTACTACATCATTCTGGTCATGCTGCTGCTGGTGCTGTTGCTGACCTATCTGATGATGAATTCGAAGATCGGCTACTACCTGGCAGCGGGAGGAGAAGAGCCGGAGGCAGCACAGGCGCTGGGGATCAAGGTTTCGCGCTACAAGCTGATCGCCATGGCAATCAGTTGTTTCCTCACCGCCCTGGGGGGGACCTTCTACGCGCAGATGATGCTCTACTTCTACCCGAAGTCGATTTTCGGCCTGGACCTTTCCTATGAAATCGCCTTCATCGCCCTGATCGGCGGGCGTGGTTCGATTCTCGGTCCGGTCCTTGGCGCAATGCTGCTGAAACCGGTCAGCGAACTGACACGGATCTACCTCGGCGACACCCTGCCGGGGATGCATCTGGTCATCTTCGGGCTGGTGCTGATCGTCGTCATGCGTTATCAGCCGAAGGGACTGATCGTGCCGGCTCGGCGCCTGTTCGACCGGCTGTTCAACAAACCGGGAGAGCCGGAGGATAAAGGCCCGAAAACGGCCATCGCTGCCAGCGAAGCAGATTAGAGGAGAAGGCAGATGTCATTATTGGAAGTGAAAAACGTGACCAAGAGATTCGGCGGCCTGACGGCGGTCAACGCGGTCGACATGCACGTCGAGCAAGGGGAAATCATCGGCGTCATCGGCCCCAACGGCGCCGGCAAGACCACCCTGTTCAACTGCATCGCGGGCGCCTTCCCGCCGACCAACGGCAGCATCCGCTTCAACGGCCAGGAGTTGGCCGGAAAGAAACCCTACCAGATCTGTCGGGTCGGGGTGACCCGGACTTTTCAGGTGGTCAAGCCCTTCGCCTCGAAAACGGTGCTCTACAATACCGTGGTCGGTGCTTTCGCCAAAACCAACCAGCTGCACGAAGCGGAGCAGCGGGCGCTGAAGATCCTGCGCGAACTTGACCTTTACGACAAGAAGGACGTGCTGTCGCGCAGCCTCACCCTGCCGGAACGCAAACGGCTGGAACTGGCGCGGGCGCTGGCGACCGAACCGCAGCTGCTGCTGCTCGACGAAGTCATGGCGGGCCTGCGGCCGTCGGAGGTCAGCGAGATGCTGCCGACCATCCGCAAGATCAATGAATCGGGGGTGACCATCATCATCGTCGAGCACATCATGCAGGCGATCATGAACCTCTCCGACCGGATCTACGTGATCAACTTCGGGAAAAAGATTGCCGAAGGGGACCCCAGCAAGGTGGTCGCCGATCCGGAAGTGATTAAAGCCTATCTGGGAGATGAATATGTCGCTGCTCAACATTGACAAGCTGAACGCCGGCTACGGCGAGATCCAGGTGCTGTTCGACCTCTCTCTGCAGGTCAAGGAAGGGGAGGTGGTCAGCATCATCGGCGCCAACGGCGCCGGCAAATCGACCCTGCTCAAAACAATTTCCGGGATGCTGCACCCCAGTTCCGGGACGGTGGAGTTCGACGGTGAAAAGATCCAGGGACTGCCGGCGGACGAGATCGTCGAGCGGGCGCTGATCCACGTCCCCGAAGGCCGGCGGCTGTTCTCGCTGATGACGGTCTACGAAAACCTCGAACTCGGCGCCTACAGCAAGCGCGCCGAACCGCATTTCAAGCGCAATCTCCAGGAGGCTCACCAGCTCTTTCCGCGCCTCAAGGAACGGGAAAAACAGCACGCCGGAACCCTCTCCGGCGGCGAACAGCAGATGGTGGCGATCGGCCGCGGAATGATGGCCCAGCCGCGGGTGATGATGCTCGACGAGCCCTCCCTCGGCCTGGCGCCGGTGCTGAAGAAGGACATTTTCGCCGCAATCAAGAAGATCGCCAGCGAGATCGGCACCACCATCGTCCTGGTCGAACAGGACGTGATGCATTCCCTGGCGATCAGCGACCGGGCCTACGTCATGGAGCACGGCCGGGTGGTGATGGAGGGGACCGCCAAGGAGTTGCTCAGCGACCCGCACATCAAGACCGCTTATCTGGGGATGTAAAAATATTACCTGCTCCCCCGAGGAGAAGGACTCATTTGAAAACCGCGTGACTCGTCGCGCACAGGAAGGGAAAGGAACCGCAAACCATGACCAACACCGAACTGCTCGCCCGCCGTCAGGCCGCCGTCCCGCGCGGTGTCGCCTCCGCCACGCCGATCTTTGTCGCCAAGGCGGAAAATGCCGAAGTCTGGGACGCCGAAGGGAAGCGCTACCTCGATTTCGCCGCCGGGATCGCCGTCTGCAACACCGGCCATCGCCACCCGAAAGTGATGGCGGCGGCGGCCGCCCAGGGTGAAGCCTTCGTCCATACCGCCTTCCAGGTGGTCCCCTACGAGACCTACATCGCCCTGGCCGAGCGGCTGAACAAGCTGGCGCCGATCAACAATGCCAAGACCATCCTGATGACCACCGGCGCCGAAGCGGTGGAGAACGCGGTCAAGATCGCCCGCCACTACACCAAGCGGTCGGCGGTGATCTCCTTCGTCGGCGGCTTCCACGGCCGGACCATGCTGACCATGGGGATGACCGGCAAGGTCGTCCCCTACAAGGCTGGCTTCGGCCCCTTCCCGACCGCCCTTTACCATGCGCCCTTCCCGATTGCCCACCACGGCGTCAGTGTCGCGGACAGCCTGACTGCCCTGGAGCGGCTGTTCAAGGCCGATGTCGAACCGCAGCAGGTCGCGGCGATCATCCTCGAACCGGTCCAGGGGGAGGGGGGCTTCTACATCGCTCCCAAGGAGTTCATGCAGGCGCTGCGCGCCCTCTGCGACCAGCACGGTATCCTGCTGATCTGCGACGAGGTGCAGACCGGCTTCGCCCGCACCGGCAAGCTGTTCGCCACCGAATACTCCGGCATCGAGCCGGATCTGATGACCATCGCCAAGTCGCTGGCCGGCGGTTTCCCCCTCTCCGGGGTGATCGGCAAGGCCGAGATCATGGATTCCCCCGAACCGGGCGGACTCGGCGGCACTTACGGTGGCAGTCCGCTGGGCTGCGCCGCGGCCCACGCCGTGCTCGACGTGATCGAGGCGGAGCAGCTCTGCGCCCGCAGCAACAAGCTTGGCACGCGCATGCTCGAGCGGTTGCGGGAGTTCAAGGAGAATCCGGAATCGGCGCCGATCGGCGACATCCGCGGCCTGGGAGCGATGGTCGCCTTCGAACTGGTCAAGGAACGCGGCGGGCAGGTGCCGGACGCCGACCGGGTCAAGGCCTTGACCAGCAAAGCTCTGGAGCACGGTCTGATCCTGCTCTCCTGCGGCATCTACGGTAATACCATCCGCCTGCTGGCGCCGCTGACGATTCCCGAGGACCAGCTCGAAGAGGGACTGGAAATTCTCGGCAAGGCGTTGCGGGAAATCGGTTGAAAACAGCTTTCCCCGCGGAGCCCGCTGAAGAAGTCTGATGTTATTGTTTTTACCATAAACATAGAATCTCTCAGCGGGTTCTGCGTGCTTGAGTGAGTGAAACGAACGGGCGTTAAACTGCTTTTTGCGTTCTTTGACTTCACTTGAGCCAACTGAATAATCAGCTTGCGAAAGTGACCTTAGGAGAAAAAAGCGATGGGGCAGGATATCAGTGCTACGGTGCTGGAGCGGGTGCAGACCAACGGGAACAGAAGCGGGAGCAATCTGGAATGGCTGGAGCAGCAGATGCATCCCTATTTTTTCATCACCAACACCGATCAGCCCGAGGCCCTGGCCAACCTGGCGAGCAACCTGCACCAGCTGGAAAGGAATCGGCGGCTGATCCTCCTCGACCAGGAAGGGCAGCTGATGCTGGCCCAGGTCGGCGCCCCCGGTTCCCTGTACGCGGCTCTGTGCGAATGTCCGGAACGGGATATTTCCTACCTGCAGATCAACACTTCCTACGCCCCGCTGTCGGGGACCGAACGCAGGCTGGAGGTGCTGCGCTTCGCCTTCAACGTCAGGCCGGACCAGGAGATCGCCGGGGCGACGACCCCGGCCATCCCGGAAGCGGTTCTCAACGACGTCCTCGAAGCCTTTGTCGCCGCCTATCCCGATCTTGATACCGCGCACTGTCTCAAGCTGCTGCACCTGCTCTGGCTCAATAACGAAACCTATGTGCGCATCTCACCGGCGGAGCGGGTCGCCCGTCTGCTCTGGCTCTACCGGCAGACCCTGGAACATGACGGCATCTTTCTCGCGGTCGAAGACACCGCCGGAGTTGACGGCGCGGCCGAAGCCCGGGTGCTGTTCGGGGTCGGCAATCCGCCGCAGAAGGGATTTCTACCGCAAACCCTGGAGGTCTTCAAACGCCTGGGGCTGAAGATCAAGCGCGCCTACGGACTGAAACTGAGCAACGGCGTGCATCCCTATTTTCTCGCCACCTTTTACCTCAGCCCGGCGACAGCGGAAGCGCTGGTTTCGGGAAGTCCGCTGTTTGTGCGCCTGCAGGAGGAGCTCTATCACACCCAGATCCTTCCGGAGGATTCCCAGACCTACCGGAAGCTGGTACTCTCTGGGCTGGCCGGTGATACCGACGCCTCCCTGATCCGGGCCTTTATCGGCTTCTGCCATACCAACCTGGCCCACAACCACCCCGACAGCTTCGACCGGGAAGGGGTAATGCGCGCCTTTCACAACCATCCCGAGATCAGCCTGCAACTGGTCAAGCTGTTCCGCACCCGCTTCGACCCGGAACTGGCCGATCGGGACCGACAGTATCAGCAGGTTCAGGAGGAAACGGTTCGGGCGATCGAGGCCTTCAACAGCGGCCGGCGCTTTCTCGATCAGTACCGACGCACCATCTTTCGCTGCTGCCTGGCCTTTATCCGCCATACCCTGAAAAGCAACTTTTTCGTCACCGAGAAACATGCTCTGGCCTTCCGCATCGACCCGGCCTATCTGGACGAGCTTGGCCCTGAGTTCACCGCCGATCTGCCGGACGAACGCCCCTTCCGGATCACTTATTTCTCCGGGCGTTTCGGCTCCGGTTACCACATCGGCTTTTCCGACATCGCCCGCGGCGGTTGGCGGACCCTGATCACCAAGGGGCGCGACGACTATGTCACCTGCGCCAATTCCCTGTTCCGGGAAAATTACGTGCTGGCCCACACTCAGCACCTGAAGAACAAGGATATCTACGAAGGGGGTTCGAAGCTGGTCGCCGTGCTCAACGCCGGCGGCGACGGCGACAGCGAGCAGGTCCGGCAGCGTCTCTATAAGCTGCAATACGGTTTCATCAACGCCTTTCTGGATATTTTCGTCACCAAGGACGGCGTTGCCAGCGAGCCGCGGGTGGTCGATTACTACCGGGACGACGAGCCGATCGAGCTCGGCCCTGACGAGAACATGCACGACAGCATGATCGAACTGATCGCCCAACAGGCGGTCCGGCGCAACTATCTGCTCGGCGCCGGGATCATGTCGAGCAAGCGGGTCGGGATCAACCACAAGGAGTTCGGGGTGACCTCGGCCGGGGTGGTGCGCTTCGCCGAGATCACTCTTCAGGAGCTGGGCATCGACCCTGCCCGCGACCTCTTCTCGGTCAAATTCACCGGCGGGCCCAATGGCGACGTCGCCGGAAATGCCATGCGCCTGCTGCTGGAGCGCTGTCCGCAGGTGCAAATCAAGCTGATCATCGACGGCACGGCGGCGCTCTTCGACCCGCAAGGGGTGCAGCATCAAGCGCTACGGGAGATTGTGCTCCAAGCCGACCTGCAGGACTTCGACCCCGAGGCGCTGCAGCCGGGCGGCTTTCTCCTCTACCGTCAGCAGACCCGCTGGGAGGGGATGCGCAAACTCTATAAAAAGCTGCAGCAAACCGATGCGGGACTGAGTGAGTGCTGGGTATCGAGCGATGAATTTTATCGCGACTACGACCAGCTTTTGTTCACCGTCCCGGCTGATCTGTTCATTCCGGCCGGCGGCCGACCGGAGACGGTCGACGAGAGCAACTGGCAGCGCTTCCTGTCCGCCGACGGTCGGCCGGACACCAAAGCGATCGTCGAGGGGGCCAACTCCTTCATCACCCCCGCCGCCAGGACCGCCCTGCAGCAGGCCGGGGTGGTGATTATGCGCGACTGCTCGGCCAACAAGTGCGGGGTGATCTCCTCCTCCTACGAGATCATCGCCAATCTGCTGCTGACCGATGAGGAATTTCTCGCCCGCAAAGCGGATTACGTCGCGGAGGTGCTGCAGATCCTGCGGCGACGCGCCGAGGAGGAGGCGCGACTGATCTTCCGCCGTTACCGGGAAGCCGGGGGAAAACTGCTCTACACCGAAGTCTCGGACGCTATCAGCCGGGAGATCAACCGCCACTATGCCCAGCTGTTCGAATTTTTCCGCAGCAACCCGCAGTTGTGCGCCGAACCGCTCTACCGGCAGACCCTGCTGCGCCACCTGCCCCCGCTGATCGGCCGGACGGAATTTCTGCGCGAGCGGGTCGACGGCCTGCCGGAGAAGATCAAATACGCTATATTAGCCAGTGAAATCTCCTCCTCCCTGGTCTACCATGGCGAGCGGGGGAGCGATCTTCAAGACCGGATTGAAAGCCACCTGCGGCGGTTGTCGCCGGCGGCTTGAGAATTACAGAAAATGACTCATCAAGAAATGATCGGCGCATGAAAATCAACGTCAAACTGATCGGCCTGTTTCAGATCGGCCGCTTCAAGCAAGAGGACCGGCGTTATCCGCCCGGCACCAAAGTACAGGACGTGATCAGCGAACTCCAGCTGCCGACTCAACATTTCGGCATCGTGCTGATCAACGGCAGCCACGCCGAACCCGTGGCCCAATTGAGTGACGGTGATCAGCTGGTTCTGTTGCCGATTGTGGACGGGGGATAGCCACGAGATGCCTTGTGTGAAATGCGCAGACTGAAATCAGGAGGTGAAGAATGATTTTCCAGACCACCGATCCCGCCGCCCACCCGGAAGCGATTCTCTACCGGCGCTGCACCGTTGACCTGTGTTCCGGCAAGATCCGCCACAGTGATGTTTCCTGCCGCAACCTGGAGGATGTTCTGGGGGGCTTCGGCCGCTCGTTTCAGGATCTGGCTGAACGGAAAATCGATACCGCTTTTTGTGACGAGAATCCATTGATCGTCAACACCGGGCTTTTGACCGGCAGTTCCGCGATGACCGGGATGCGGACCTACTTTTCCGGCTACAGCCCGATCAAGGGCTCGAAAAAAGGGTTGCCGGCCGCCATGTGGTCGGCCGGCAGCGGCAAATTCGGCGCCAAATTCAAGTGGACCGGCCTGGACGAGCTGATCTTCGAGAACCGCTCGGTTGAACCGGTCTATGCGTTGATCCGGGAGACGGAAAAGGGTCCTTCGGTCGAACTGAAGTCGGCGGCTCAGCTGCTCGGCCTCTCGTCTCACGAGAAGATCATGGCCCTGCGGCAGCTCTATCCCGATGCTCATTTCGCCGCCATCGGCCCGGCGGGGGAGAATTGGCGCCACAATTTCATGGGGGCGGTGGCCCTCTCCACCGAGAACCAGCTCAAATCTGGCGAGGACAAGTGCCGCTTCGCCGGACGCGGCGGGATGGGGAGCCTGATGGGGTACAAGAACCTCCTGGCCCTGGTGGCGCAGAGCCGCGATAAGATCAAGGCGGTTTCCGAGGCGGTCAAGGCGGTCAACCTCAACGTCGTCAAGGGGGGCGGTGCGGCCCGCCTGCAGCCCCTCAGTCGTGGCGGCGGTGGGGGAACCTGGGCGGCCTATGACGTGCTGCAGGAATTTCATGCCGTACCGCTCAACAACTTCCGCCCGCAGGGGAATGCCCTGCCGGAGAAGCTGTTTAGGGTCAATGTGGAAAAAGACTACGACATCCAGTCGCAGGCCTGCTTTCGTTGTGGCATCACCTGCCACAACAATATTTCGGAGAGAAAATCGGACGGCAGCAAGGGGGAGTTCCTGGCCAAGTTCGACTACGAACCGCTCAACCTGCTCGGCACCAACCTCGGCATCCACGACGCCGGGCAGGCCGCCCGGCTGATCCAGCTCGGCGACAATTACGGGATGGACTCGATCTCCCTCGGCGGCACCATCTCCTACGTTCTGTCATACAACGAGCGCCATCCGGGAAAACCGCTCCTGAATGGCGCGACCTTCGGCGATTACCAGAAAATCCGCGAACTGATCATTGCCGCCGGGGAAGGGAAATGCCCCGCGGTCGGCATGGGCTCGATGCGACTGTCGCAACAGACCGGCGAAACATCCTACGCCTACCAGGTTAAGGGGCTGGAACTGCCCGCCTATCAGCCGGAGACCAACCCCGGCTACGCCTGGGCGATCGCCGGCGGGCACATGTCGATGGGCACCTACGGCCTGCTGACCCGGGAAGGGAAGTCGGACCTCGATTCCTGGGTCAAGGGGATCACCGAGGACAAGCTGCATATCGTCGGCTTCGACATGATCGGTCTGTGCAAGTTCTTCGACATCACCAAGGGGATCGGCACCCAGATGGTGGTCGACTGCCTGAAGAGTGAATTCAACCTCGATATCAGTCCCGAAGCGATCCGTGCCGCGGTCCACCGCGCGTTCCTGCGCGGTTTGGCCCTGGAGTTGCGCCAGGGGTATACTAAAGAAGAGTTCCGCTTGCCGGCTGAGGTTTTCGAGAACCCGAACCCGCACATCCAACTGCCGAACATCACCACTCCCGAGTTCATCGCCCAGCTGGAAAAACGGGTCTGGGAAATTTTCGAACCTGAACTCGAGGGCCTGCTCGCCTGAATTTCCGGAAATCCGGTCACTGATAATCCTCTCTGTCCGACCCGGAAACCAGGCGGGTCGGACAGACGTGTTTCTGCTAAACTTTACCTTATCGACGGTTTAAGGAAAGGATAGCTTATGTCTTCATTCACCTTGCAGGACCCGAAACTGTTCCGCCAACATTGTTATCTTGACGGCAATTGGTGTGACGCCGACAACGGCGCCACCCTCACCGTGACCAACCCGGCGACCGGCGCGACCCTCGGCAGCGTCCCCAAAATGGGCACCGCCGAAACCCGTCGCGCCATCGAGGCGGCCGCGCTGGCCTTCCCCGCCTGGCGCGCCAAAACCACCCAGGAGCGCTCCGGCATTCTGCGCCGCTGGTTCGAGCTGCTGCTGGAAAACCAGGAGGACCTGGCGATATTGATGACCGCCGAACAGGGGAAACCGCTCAGTGAATCGCGCGGTGAAATCGCCTATGCCGCCTCTTTCATCGAGTGGTTCGCCGAGGAGGGGAAGCGGATCTACGGCGACGTCATTCCGCAGCACCAGCCCGACAAGCGGATCGTCGTGCTCAAGGAGCCGATCGGGGTCTGCGCCGCCATCACCCCGTGGAACTTCCCTTCGGCGATGATTACCCGCAAGGCGGCCCCTGCGCTGGCTGCTGGCTGCACCATGGTGCTCAAGCCGGCCAGGGCCACCCCCTTTTCGGCGCTGGCGCTGGCGGAACTTGCCCAGCGGGCCGGGATTCCCCGAGGAGTCTTCAGCGTGGTTACCGGCGCATCGGGTGCGATCGGCGGTGAAATGACCGCCAACCCGCTGGTGCGCAAGCTGACCTTCACCGGTTCGACGGCGGTCGGCAAGCAGCTGATTGCCGCCTGTGCCGGCACGGTGAAAAAAGTCTCAATGGAGCTGGGCGGCAACGCGCCGTTCATCGTCTTCGACGACGCCGACTTGAACGCGGCGGTCGAAGGGGCACTGATCTCCAAGTACCGCAACACCGGCCAGACCTGCGTCTGCACCAACCGCTTCATGATTCAGGACGGAATTTACGAGGCCTTCGCCACAAAGCTGGCGGCGGCGGTCGCCGAGCTGAAGATCGGCGACGGCCTGGCCGGCGAAACCCAGCAGGGACCACTGATCGACATGGCGGCGGTGGCGACGGTCGAGCAGCACATTGCCGACGCCCTCGAACGAGGAGCGCGGATTGTCCTCGGCGGTAAACGTCATGCGCTGGGTGGCAGCTTTTTCGAGCCGACGGTGCTGGCCGACGTCACCCCGGCAATGCGCATCGCCCGTGAGGAGACCTTCGGTCCGGTCGCGCCGCTGTTCCGCTTCAAAACCGAGGAAGAGGCGATCCGCCTGGCCAACGACACCGAGTTCGGCCTCGCCGCCTACTTCTACACCCGCGATCTGGCCCGTAGCTGGCGGGTCGGCGATGGGCTCGAGTACGGCATCGTCGGCATCAATACCGGGCTGATCTCGACCACCGTTGCCCCCTTCGGCGGAGTCAAGGAATCGGGGCTCGGTCGTGAAGGGAGCAAATACGGCATCGAGGATTTTCTTGAAATCAAGTACCTGTGCTTGGGGGAGATCCGCTGAGATTGACGGTTTGCCCGTCATGTGACGCTTTTCCTGATAGACTTGAAGATCATTGCTAGTCATTCTGTTTTTGCCCGGAGGCCCTGCAGATGCCCGAAGAAAGCACTTTTTTTCTTCCCGTCAGGGATCATTGTCACCGCAACCTGATAACCTGCCACATTGAGGACCGGGTGGTTGATGCCGCGATCATCATGCGTGACAAGCTCATCTCCAGCCTGATCGCCTGTGATGACGATAACCAGCCGGTCGGTATCATGACCGACCGCGATCTGCGCATCAAGGTGGTTGCCGGCGGCCTCGACCCGGCGCAAACCGTTGTCCGTGACATCATGAACGCCCCGGTGATTTCCGTCAACGAAGAGGACACCCTGTTCGAAGTCCTGTACCAGATGTCCCGCCATCGCATCCACCGGGTCGGGGTTGTCGACCGACAGAACCGGTTGATCGGGATCATCAACGAATCGGACATCATCCGCCTGCAGAACCGTTCTCCGCAGAAACTGTTGCGCGGGATTGATGAGGCCCGGACGATCCCCGAGCTGAAGACCATTCATGGCGAAAGCGAGCAGCTGATTGTTTTTCTCAACCACAACGGGGTCCGCACCAAAGATCTGGTGCGGTTAATTTCCCTGCTGAACGACCAGATCTCTCTGCGTCTGATTGAGGTTCTCTGCCGGGAACGGTACAACAATCTGCCCAAAGGCTTCGCTTTTCTGGTGCTCGGCAGCGAAGGGCGCCGCGAGCAGACCCTGAAAACCGACCAGGACAACGCCATCGTCTATGCTGATGATCTGACGCCTGAAGAGGTCGCGAGCATCAAGGATTTTTCCGAAGGATTGATCGCAGCCCTGATTGAAATCGGCGTGCCGGAATGTCCCGGCGGCATCATGGCCAAAAATGATTTCTGGCGGCGCAGCGCCTCGGAATGGAAAAAGGCCCTGAACAGCTGGATCGCCACACCGACCGGCGAGAACATCCTCAATTTCAGCATGTTTTCCGATATGCGCACCCTCTGGGGGGACTACTCCCTGGAACAGCAACTGCGCGAGTATGTTATTCAGTCCGCCCGCGAGGACGGGCTCTTTCTTGCCCACATGGCGGCCAATGTCTGTCGGTTCGTCCCGCCGCTCGGCTTTTTCGGCGGGATCAAGACCGAAAAACTGGGAGAGCACGCGGGTGAAATCGACCTGAAAAAAGCCGGGATTTTTGCCCTCACCGAAGGGGTCAAAACCCTGGCCCTGGAGCTTGGGGTGCTCGGCGGCAGCACCTATGACAAGCTGCAGATCCTTCAGCAGAGAGGAGTTCTTAGCGGCAAGCAGGTTGATGATCTGGACGCGGCCTTCAGCCTGCTCAGCTTTTTCCGCCTGCGCGGCCAGATCGATGCCGCGACGGCCGGGCGGACCCCGGACAACTTTATCTCTCCCTCATCCCTGGATCGGGTGGAAAAAGGACGCCTGCAGATCGCTTTGGAGGTGGTGCAATCCTTCGAAGGCATTCTCAAAAACCATTTCAACCTGAGCATGCTGGGCAGCTAACCGATGAGAAAAGTCGTCTGGCTGGTGATTTATTTCACGGTTCTGATCTGGTCGGCCATCGACCCCAAAGATTACTTCACCTGGTTTCTCGAGGTGGTGCCGGCGCTGATCGGCCTGCTGGTGATGGCCGCCACCGCTAAGCGTTTCCCGCTGACCCGGCTCTGTGCCGTCCTGATCCTGATCCATTGCATTATTCTGATGGTCGGCGGGCATTATACCTACGCCGAAGTGCCGCTGTTCGACTGGCTTCGGGAAATTTTCGCGCTGCAGCGCAACAACTTTGACAAGCTCGGCCACTTCGCCCAGGGGTTTGTTCCGGCGATCGTCACCCGCGAAATTTTGATCCGCAAGCAGGTGGTGTCGACCCCGGCCTGGCGTAATGTCTTCATCGTCTGCTTCTGTCTGGCCTTCAGCGCTTTTTACGAACTGATCGAATGGTGGGTGGCGATTCTCAGCGGGACCGGCGCCGAAGCGTTTCTCGGCACCCAGGGGTATGTCTGGGATACCCAGTCGGACATGTTGATGGCGCTGATCGGCGCCACGATGGCACTGACGCTGCTGGGGACCCTCCATGACCGACAATTGCAGCTGATGAGAAGAAAATAAAACCGGCCGGAGAATGGTCTCTCCGGCCGGAATGGTTTCCGTTCAGATGGCTAAGTTACATTGCGGCCTTGCGCGCCGCATCGAGCCAGCCGTTCCATTTATCCTGGTGGCCGGAGATCCATTCTTGCACGTGACGCTCAATGTCTTCTTTGGATTTTTCGCCGTTATCCATCTTGGCGTTCTGTTCGTTAATGTCGCTCAGAGGGAGAGAAAAGAGTTCGAAGAACTTCTTCGCCGCCGGGTTCTGAGCGAGGAATTGCTTGTTGGCGACCATCCGGATGTCGTTAACGACAAAGCCCAGCTTGACCGGATCGCTGACCGCCCCCTCGATGCCGGAGACGACCATCTTAGACTCGGAGCCTTTCTGGGACTCCGTGGGAACGATCTTCGGCACATTGATCCACATGACATCCTGGCCCGGCTTCAGCTTGAAGATGGTCCAGTTCGGCGCCCAGGTATAGAAGAAAATTGGTTCTCCATTACTGTAACGGGCGATGGTGTCGGCCATGCTCGCCGAGTAGCCTGCCTTGATTGGATTGATGTAGTCGTCGAGGCCGTAGGCCTTGAAGTGATGACTGATGACCTTTTCGCAGCCCCAGCCGGGGGGGCAGGCGGTCAGGTCCGCCTTGCCGTCGCCGTTGGCGTCAAAGGCCTTCATCACCTCGGGACGCTTGAAGTCATCGAGGGACTTGATGTTGTATTTTTCGACATCACGTTTTGAGACTAGATAGCCTTGCAGGCCACCCGATCTAACTTCGTAGCCGATCGCCTCCGCCCGCTTCTCAAAGCGCTTGGGCAATTGAGCGTTATGCAGGGGAAACCAGCCGTTGGCCCAGTAGTCGACGTCGCCAAGCATCACCGACTGGTAAAAGATCGGGTTCTGTAACTCCTTGGGGTCCTTAACATCATATCCCAGCTCTTTCAGGCCTGCCCGCACCAAGGCCTCCTGGAAATAACCAGTGTTCCAGGTGGCGCGGGCGGGCTGGACCTCGACGCCCTTGCCGGGCGTCTGGTTGGCCGCGTAGGCGGGGACCGTCAGAATCAGCATCAGAAAAATCATCAGTATTCGTTTCATTTTCTTCTCCTTTTGATTGATCAAGTGTTTTGAAACGCAACCTGAACCTTCTCTATCTCTGCCCAAAGCTCTGCGTGATCCGGTCGAGCATCATCGCCAACAGGACGATCGCCAGGCCACCGATGGTCGCCAGGCCGATCTCCAGGGTGTTCAACCCCTGCACAACCGGGTTCCCCAATCCGCCGGCACCGATCAGGGCGGCGATCACAACCATCGACAAGGCCATCATCAGGGTCTGGTTAAGACCCGCCATAATCGACGGCAGGGCGAGGGGAATCTGCACTTTGCGCAGCACCTGGCCGGATGTGGCGCCGAACGCCAGGGCCGCTTCGATCAGCTCCGGGTGGACCTGGCGGATGCCAAGGCTGGTCAGGCGGACGATCGGCGGCAGGGCAAAGACGATCGTCGCCAGGATGCCGGAGACTGTGCCGATACTGAACAGCATGACCACCGGCACCAGGTAGACAAAAGGCGGAATGGTCTGCATGGCATCCAGCACCGGTCGCAGGAACACCTCGAAGCGATCGCTGCGGCCGGTCATGATGCCGAGAGGAATCCCGACCAGGGCGCAGAAAAAGACCGAGCTGATGACCATCGCCAAGGTCACCATGGTCTCTTCCCATAGACCGAGATAGCCGACCAAGAGCAAGGTTATGAGTGAAAATAGAGCGATTTTTTTGCCGGCAAAGCGCCAGGCGACCAGCACAAACAGCAGAATCACCACTACCGGAGGAAGTTCGGTAAATATCCACTGAAACCCCTTAAGGCAGAGTTCGATCGGCACCTTGATCGCCTGAAAAATATCGCGGTGATTGAAAACCAGCCAGTCGACAAATGACTGGACCCAGTCATCGAGCGGGATCAGTTTCTTGTCAAAATTCAGAAAATTCATCGGTTATTGCTCCCCGTCGCTTGCTTCAGCCACTGCCAGCTGCTCCGGTTGATTCCGGTGCAGAGTTCGCAGGAAGAGATTCTTGGAAATGGCTCCCAGATATTTGCCCTCCTCGTCGAGAATCGGCAGCGGCCAGGGATGGCTGGCCACCTCGGGGAGGATATCCTGCATCGAATCACTCGCCTTTGCCGTCACCACCCCTTCCAGGAAGGCGTTGGGAATCAGCTGTTGCGACTTGTCCTTTTCAAACAGTTCGCGCAGGGAGTCGGTGGAGACGATCCCCTGGAAACAGCGGTTGCTGTCGAGAACGTAGGCGTAGTCCCGATCGTTCTTGATTAGTCGCTGCAGACCAGCGCGGGGATTCTTACCATCGGTAATCGGAATGGTGACCTGGGTATCGCTGGCGATATCACCGGCGGTGAGAATATTGGTGGGATCGACGCCGCGGAAGAAGGCGCGGACGTAATCGTTGGCCGGATTCTGCAGAATTTCCTCCGGAGAGCCGACCTGCACCACTCGCCCCCCCTCCATGATCGCGATCCGGTCACCGATGCGCATCGCTTCGTCAAGATCGTGGGAGATGAAGACAATGGTCCGTTTCGCCTTGGCCTGCAGCTTGAGCAGCTCATCCTGCATTTCCGTCCGGATCAATGGATCGAGCGCTGAAAACGCTTCGTCCATCAGCAAAATGTCGGGATCAACCGCCAGCCCTCGGGCCAGGCCGACTCGCTGCTGCATACCGCCGGACAGCTCATCCGGCCTGCTTTGCGCCCAGGCCTCCAGACCGACCTGCTCCAATGCCTGCAGCGCCCGCGTTTCCCGGGTCAGCTTGTCAGTCCCATCCAGCTCCAGACCGAAAGCGGCATTCTCGATCACGGTCATGTGCGGCATCAACGCAAAGGACTGAAAAACCATACTCATTTTCTGACGCCGCAGCTTGACCAGCTGTTCCGTGTTCATGCAGGTGATATCCTCACCATCGACAAAAACCTGCCCAGAGGTCGGTTCGATCAGGCGGTTGAGCATGCGTACCATGGTCGATTTTCCCGAGCCCGACAGGCCCATGATGACGAATATCTCCCCGGTATAAATTTCAAAACTGGCCCGCTGCACACCGATGGTGGTTTCGGTTTTTTCAAAAATCTCTTCTTTCGTCAGCCCCTGTTCGAGAAGCTTTATCGCCTTTTTCGGGTGCGGGCCGAAAATCTTGAACAGATTCCGAACCTTGATCTTGGCTGTTTGTTCCATTGGGACTCCTTGTGCCGCGACAGCAGGCAAAATACCGAGCAAAATTCCGGCAAAAAACGTATAGAATTCGGGACACGGCTGATCACCGTTGCAGGAAGAATGGAGGTCTGCGGCCAGCTGCGCCCAGAAGAAATCAAATCTAATTGTCAACAGGCAGGGCGACCCGCGACCCGGTTCTGCAGGAATGGCAGGAACCAGGCGCAACCCTGAATGAAAAGGAGATCTGCGAAGCCGTACCCGGGGTGCGGTTCTTAACGATCCCCTTGCGGGACAAGGACGGGACACCCTGGCGGAGCGTTGTCCTTTCTTAAACCATACAATTCGGCTGAGGAAAGGTCAAATTCAGGGGCCGTTTTCTAGAAAATATCCGCAGGGTAGCTTTTCCCGAAAATTCGGTGAGGGATGATCAACTGAATTGAGATTCCATGGAATCCGATCTGTCAAATTGACTTTTTATCACCCATCTTTTTCAATCCTCCAAGCCAGTTCAGGGAGCTTCCCCCGCAACTGTTTATTTCTGCGTTCTTTGCGGTAAGATAAGGTCAAACAATAGCGATCGGACTATCCATGGGCCATGCAGCCAACTCCCCCTTCCTTATCCCAAACGTCCGGCTGTTCATCATTTTCCGGGTATTGTTCAATGCCCGTTTCTACTACCCGGTCTTTTCGATCCTGTTCCTCGATTTCGGCCTGACTCTCTCGCAGTTTGCCATCCTGAATGTCGTCTGGGCGGCAACCATCGTTCTTTGTGAAGTTCCTTCCGGGGCACTGGCCGACACCATCGGCCGCCGCAATCTGCTGGTATTCGCCGGGTCGCTGATGGTGATCGAGATCGCGCTCTGGGCTTTCGTGCCGCGCACCAACTTGAGTCTGCTGTTCTGGGTCCTGGCTCTCAACCGGGTTTTCAGCGGGATGGCCGAAGCGGCGGCCAGCGGTGCGGACGAGGCGCTGGCTTACGACAGTCTGCGGCGGGACGGGGATATCGGTGACTGGGGACGGGTGCTGGAGCGGCAGATCCAGTGGCAATCGGCCGGATTCGTCATCGCCATGACCCTGGGCGGGGTACTGTACGACCCGCAGCTGCTGCAACAAGCGGCTGCGCTGCTGGGGATTGACATCACCATCACCCGCGAAACCACCCTGCGCCTGCCGCTCTACCTGACTTTGGCGACGGCCCTGCTGACCCTGCTGACCACCCTGCGGATGCGGGAAGTCCCGACCGAGGCAGCGCCCGGCGCGGAAAAAACCGGGCCGGCGATCGGCGCTTCCTTCCGCCTGGTCTGGCAGGCGGGGTGCTGGATTTTCCGCACCCCCTTTGTCCTGGCCCTGATGCTGTTCGGTCTTCTCTACGACAGCGTGATCCGCATGGTCGTGACCATGGCCAGTCAGTACTACCGGATCATCGAGGTTCCCGAAGCGCTGTTCGGTCTGCTCGGTTCGGCGCTGGCGCTGTTCGGGTTCGTCGTGCCGACCCTGGCGCGCCGGCTGAGCGAATCGCGTTCCCCGCTGTTCAACCTGCTGCTGACCGCGATTGGAATTTTGCTCGGCTTGCTCGGGATGAGCTTTGTCTGGCCCTGGGTCGGGATCCTCCCGGCACTGCTGCTGTTCAGCAATTTCTTCCTGATCGGGTTTTTTCTCAGCCACTATCTGAACCGGGCGACCAGCTCCGAACAGCGCGCCACGGTCCTCAGTTTCAAGGGGTTGTTTCTCAATCTCGGCTACGGCGGTATCGGCTTGCTCTATTCGCTGCTGCTGGCATTCCTGCGTAAGCGGGTTGAACTGAGCCGGACGGCTATCGACGAAGAGCTGTTGAAAAACCTGGTATTTGTCGACTCGCTCCCCTGGTTCATCGGCTATTTCCTGATCTGCCTGGCCCTGTTGCTGTTCTTCTCCTTCCGGCATCTGCGCCGGTTTCCTGGCGAATAATCTGCTCCTCTTCAATCCTTTTTCTGCTATTCTGCCCCCCATGATGATCCGCGCGCCAATTTTCCTACGAATTTTGCCGGCCGGCATCCTGCTGTTGCTGCTCTGCTCCTGCGGAACCGGTTATCGTCCCACTTCACCGGGCACTCCCCCCGTCTCTGCGCATGACCCGATTGCCGAGCTGCTCGACGAAACCCCGCCGCTGCACCCGCAAGCGAGCCAGCCCCTGCAGAAAATGGGTTTTTCAACCCAGGTGGGGGCGTTCAGCAGTCTCGAAAACGCGGTGCGGCTGGAGCAGACCCTCGAAGCCCGCGGCATCGACGCCTATTACTTCCTTCACGATTCGGGGCTGTATAAGGTCCGCTTCGGCAATCACACCAGTTACGCCGCGGCGCGCGGCGAGGCGGAACGGCTGCGGCAGCAGGGACTGATCGGCAACTTCTTCATCGTCATCCCGGAAGACTATGCGGCCGCCCAGATTTTAAAAACTGGTAAAGGAGACCTGCGCAGTGAACTGGTCCGCACCGCCAAGCGTTTTCTCGGTGTTCCTTATCGCTGGGGAGGAGAAGATCGCAACAACGGCTTTGACTGCAGCGGCCTGACCATGGTCAGCTACCGCCTCAACGGTCTCAACCTGCCACGCAACTCGCGCGCCCAGTTCGACGCCGGTCGCTATGTCTCGAAAAGAAATCTGCAAAAAGGGGATCTGGTGTTCTTTGCCACCAGAGGAGGGAGACGGGTGACCCATGTCGGCATGTACATCGGCGCCGGGAAATTTATCCATGCGCCGCGCACCGGCAAGACCGTACGCATCGCCAGCCTGTCAAACCAGTATTTCCGTCAGACCTATGTTGGCGCGCGCAGCTATCTGTAAGTTTCAAAATCGGTATTTGAGACCGACCACCAGCGCATTGGAGCCCCCGTTCTCGGCAACCAGACCGAAGGCATCGGAGCGATGGTGAATCCGGGTGATCAGTTCCAGCTCCGGACGCTCGGCAAAAGGCGCCACGGCCAGTTCCAGCATCCAGTAGACCAGGAACTGGGCGGTATCCCCATTATTGGCGATTTCCACCGGCGGCTTCTCGGTGGCATAGGAGGGCCCCAGACCGAAGGCGGCGCTGGTGTCCAGCCAATCATCCCACCAGAAGAGCTCCCAGCGGATCACCCCGAGCAGATTGAATTCCCAGTGGGTCTGCAGGTTGAAATGCCGAACCACCTGCCCCTCGATTTCATAGCTGAGCAGGTTCCGGTACCCCCCGATCCGGCGCGCCAGGGTTACCGCCAGTAGATAGGATTCTTTTGCATCAACCGTCTTGCCGAGTAAAAAATCTTCAAAGTGGTTGCCGGTCATCTGGCCGCCATAGAGATTGAGAGCAAATTCAGGCTTCTCGGTGGCCTGAGAGACAGTGCCTGTCAGCAGCAGGAGAAAAGCAACCAGAACAGTTTTCATCGGGTCACCTCCCTAAGTCTGGTGGTGAGTATTTATTCAGCGAGCGGGGGAGTAATCCGGGGCTCACCCCGGCAGCAGGCCGCTCTGGGCGATTCCGTCAAATATGAACTGCACCGCCAGCGCCGTCAGCAGGACCCCGAAAATCCGGCTGACCACATGCATTCCCGTAACGCCCAACAGCTGCTGAACCTTGGTGGCCACCAGCAGCAGCGCCAGCGTCAGCAGTAAAACCCCCAGCAGCGCGGCGACGACGATAAACTCGGCCAGCAGATTTCCCTTGGCGTTCGCCATCAACAGAATCACCGCCCCCATCGCGCCGGGCCCGGCGATCAACGGGGTCGCCAGCGGGAAGACCGAAATATCCTGTTTGGCTACCGCCTCGCTGGTCTCTTCGCTGGTGGTCGAAGTTCCGCCCGAAGAGCGCGCAAAAACCATATCGATGCCGATCAGCAGCAGCAGAATTCCGCCGGCCATTTGCAACGCCGCCAGCGAGATGCCCAGGCAGCGCAACAGCAGTTCTCCGGTCAAGGCGAAGAGCAGCAGAATCAGGCCGGCGATCAACGTTCCCCGAACCGCCATTGCACGACGTACAGCGGGTTCCGCCGCCGGCGTCATGGCGGCGAACATCGCCGCATTATCGATCGGACTGATGGTGGCGAAAAAGGTGGTGAAGGCAACAATCGCGGTTTCAAACATAGAGTCTCCCGAAAGGCTCCACTTCAGCCAGAAAGGCTTGCCGTCAGTCCCGGTCGAAGAAGAGGATTACCTTTTGCCGGCGCGATTCCGTTAATCAATCAAGTTTAGCGTATTATCCGTAATTCTGGTGCGGTCGCAACCTTCCCTGGCAGCTCTTCTGACATTTAGTCAGCGCTCGCTCCGCTTCGATTAGCATCTATTGCAAATAAATCGTCCCACTCCGGCAAAAAGCCGAAATGGGACGATTAACTGGCGGAGGCAGATGAGAATCGAACTCACCGGGGACGGGATACGCCCCCCATCGGTTTTGAAGACCGTGAGCGTCACCAGAGCGCTGGCTGCCTCCGAACTATAGTTCTGAAACCGGTTCCCGACCGCTCAGGCGCCGAGAGCGGTCGCTGTGCCGAGCAGATGGATATCGACCAGGTCGCCGGCTTTAAAATCCTCGCGATCCGCATCGAGCAAGGCGATTCCCTGAGCGATGAGCATGGTCCGCAGAATTCCGGTGTTCTGGTCGCCGGCGCTGGATACCAGTATCTCTCCGTTATCACCCGGCTCGATCGTCACCCGCACCAGCTGCAGGCGTCCGGGTTTTTTGGTGATAGGATGTTGCAGGCGCGCCTTGAATATCGGCTTGAGCAGAGTGCGGTGTCCCATCATCTTGAGCAGCGCCGGGCGGACAAACTCTTCGAAAGTGATCATGGTCGACACCGGGTTGCCGGGCAAGGAGAAGACCGGCGTTTTCCCTTTCAGACCGAAAGCGGTCGGTTTCCCCGGCTTGATGTCGATTTTCCAGAACTGTTGCTCTACCCCGAGTTCCGCCAATACTTCGCGCACCAGATCGCGATCGCCGGCAGAAACCCCGGCCGAGGTGAGCAGGACATCGGCCTGTAAGCCGTCATTCAGCTTTTCGCGCAGACTTTCCTTGTTGTCGCGGGCGATCCCGAGCATCAGCGGCACTGCTCTGAGTTCGCGAATGGCCGCGGCCAGAGCCCAGGAGTTGCTGTTGACAATCCCTCCCTCGAAGCGCAGCTCGTCGATTTCCTGCAGCTCGTCGCCAGTAGAAAGGATCGCCACCCGCACCCGCCGATGGACCCGCACCGTCGACATGCCGAAGGATGCCAGCAGACTGATCTCCGCCGGACGCAAAACGGATCCGGCTTCAATCACCTGGTCCCCCGGAGCGATATCCTCTCCCTGCCGGCGGATGTGATCCCCTGAACTCACCGCTCCGAGCAGGGTAATTCGCTCCGTTTCCTCTTCGGTTTCCTCAAACGGGACGACGGCGTCGGCGCCTTGGGGAATTGGTGCGCCGGTCATGATCTTCACCGCGGTGCCGGGATCAACTCGGCAGTTCAACGCCCCTCCGGCGGGCAGGTAGCCGACAATCTTCAGAACGCCTCCGGAAGAACAATCCCCGGCGCGGACCGCATAGCCGTCCATGGCCGAATTATCGAATGCCGGCAACGGCTGGCGGGCGATAATGTCCTCGGCTACGGCCAGTCCGGCGGCATCGAGGAGGGGGACTTTTTCTACCGGCAAAGGCGAAACTGCGGCGAGAATCTGCTCGCGGGCCTGATGAAATGAAAGCGACATCTGTTTTTCCTCCAACTAATTTTTGACTTTATCAACTTTGCAGCTACCGTCTCAAACCCGCTGTCGATCCTTCAGCCTGACGATGCCGGCAGCCGGGTGGGTATCTGCAGAGAGCTCTAACTGCTGCGGGTTACAGAAGATTTCCAGCGACTCACCACGCAGATAGCCGACCAGGCTGATCCCCGTCTGCTTGCAGAGAGCGATCGCCTTGTCGGTCGGCGAGGTGCGTGAGGCGACCAGGCCGATCCCGAGCCGGGCGGCTTTGGCAACCATTTCTGCCGAAATCCGCCCGGAGGTGACCAGCATTTTGCCGCGCAGCTCGAGCTGACGGAACCAAGCTTCGCCGGCCAGCCGGTCGAGAGTATTGTGGCGGCCGATATCCTCGGCAAGCAGCAACAGACCGTTCTCATCCCCGATGGCGGAGGCATGGATACCGCCGTGAGCGCGGTAGCGCTCGGCCTGCCCGGTGAGCTGTCGCATCAGCCGGAAAAGGCAGTCACCGAGGTAACGGCGGGCCTGTGTGCGGGACTCCTCGAGCCGTTGTTGCGGCAGGTTGTAAACGATTCCGGTGCCGCAGCCGGAAGTCAGAGCCGGCAGCAAATTCTCCGGCAGTTCCCTGCTCAGCCTGACTTCGGCCCGGCCGGACTCCGCGCAGATCCCCAGGGTCTGGATCTCGGCGAGGCTCTCCGCGAATCCCTGCAACCGCAAAAAACCGGTCAGCAGAAAATGAAGCTGGTGCGGCGAACAGACCAGCGTCGCCAGTTTGCGGCCGTTGATCCGCAAGCGCAGCGGGTACTCTTCCACCACCTGCCGGCCAACGCGCGTCCGCCCTCCCGGTCCGATCCGGACAATCACATGTTCCGACGTTTTGCTCATACGCTCAACGCATCCTTTGTCCCTCAATTTTCAGGGTACCTTCTCTTTCCTCGCGGTACAATCATTTTGCGGCAACCGGCATCCTCATTCTATAGCACATAAATATTGGAGTGGTGTTTCCGCCCGTAGTAAACGATGGGCTTTAGCCTATGACTTTCAGCCCCCCTAAACCATTCTGTGTAGGTAGATTCGGATTTGAAGATAGCGCCTCTGTTTGGATTGAAGGTGAATAACCGTCCCAGTAAGAGTTCGGCATCACCGTTTTTTCTGGACCGATCTCGAGTCGATCCGCAACTGGAAGACGCATGCCGAGCACCTGGAGGCGCAACGACTCGCGCGGGAATAGTGGCGCGGCATTCAAAGTCAGAGTCGCTCGTGTCGAGCGGGATGACAGCATATAAGCGTTTCGTCCGAGTGAGTTTCCAGCCATCATCGCCTGCAGCGACGAGCAAACCCACGTAATACCGCATAGATTTAAGGAATATCAGAGGGATATGTCAGCCTTACTGTGGTGCTTTCAAAGGATAATGCTATTCTTGATATAAACGACAGGTGTTCTGTCACGACCCTCACGACCGAACAAACTGCCGGACCAACTTGTCTCCTGAAAAGTGTCGTCGTGGGTAGTTACGCTACCCTTTGAAGGATTGACCAATGGTGCTCACTGGCAGGAATATAAATCGTTGTGAAAAGAGATCCTAACAAGGCTCACCTGCAAATTTCCAATATCCTTGAGAGTATCACCGATGCGTTTCTGGCGTACGATCAAGATTGGCGTTTCACCTACGTCAATGCCGCTGCGGAAAAAATCTTGGGCAGCCCCAGAGAAAATCTGCTCGGTAATGTTCACTGGGACGTCTGCCCGTATACCATCGATACCGATATCGAACGGCTCTACCATCAGGTTATGGAATCGCGCGAGCCCGCGGAAATGGACTATCACCACCAGCACAAAGACCGGTGGTTCAATACCTGGCTTTCCTTAAAGGTGTTTCCCGCCGACGAGGGCGGCGGAATAGCAGTTTATTTCCGCGATATTACCCAGCAGAAGCAGGCGGAGGAGGCACTGCGCGAAAGCGAGGAGTTGTACCGCCTGATCACCGACAGCTCGACCGATCTGATCGGGCTGATCGATTTTCAGGGCAAGGTCATCTTTGTCAGCCCGTCGGTCCGTCAGGTCATGGGGCTGGAACCGGAGCAAGTGGTCGGGACCAGCGCCTTCGACCGAATCCACCCTGAAGATGCCCCGGCGTCTTTGCAAAGCATGGAACGGGCACTGGCCGGCAAAACCGTGACCTTTCTCCACCGAGCCAGGTACGCGGATGGCAGCTGGCGCTGGCTGGACGGCTGGGGAAAGGTGGTACAGTTCCGCGGACAACCCCATGTCCTGGCCGTATCCCGCGATATCACCGAGCGCAAACGCGCCGAGGAGTCGTTGACCCTGTTCCGCTCACTTCTCGATCAAACCAACGATTCGATCGAAGTCATCGACCCGGAATCCGGGCGTTTTCTTGATGTCAATGAAAAAGCCTGCCAGGCCTGCGGTTACACCCGCGACGAGTACCTGCAGCTCAGGGTCCCGGATATCGACCCCCAGGTGGCGGCCCGCCCCTGGGCAGAGACCAGGGACGAGGTGCGGCGGCACGGGTCTCGCATCATGGAGAGCCAGCATCGGCGCAAAGACGGCTCGCTGTTCCCGGTTGAAGTCAACGTCACTTTTGTTCGCCTGGAGCGAGATTATTTTCTTGCCGTGGTCCGTGACATCAGCGAACGCAAGCAGATCGAAGAGTCGTTCCGCAGGCTTTCCCAGGCGATCGAGCAAAGTCCGGTCTCCATTGTCATTACCGATATATCGGGGGCCATCGAGTACGTCAATCCCCATTTCTGCGCCATGACCGGTTATTCTCAGGAAGAGGTTTTGGGAAGGAACTCTCGCATCCTGAAATCGGGGGAAACCACGGCTAAGGAATACCGGCAACTCTGGCAGACGATCAGCTCTGGTGGGGTCTGGCGTGGCGAGTTCCACAACCGGAGAAAAACCGGTGAACTGTTCTGGGAGCTGGCAACAGTTGCGCCACTTAGGAATGCCGACCACGTCATCACTCATTATGTCGCGATCAAGGAAGATATTACCGAACATAAAGTGCTCGAAGAACAGTTTAGGCAGGCGCAAAAGATTGAGTCGGTCGGTCGGCTGGCCGGCGGCGTGGCCCATGACTTCAACAACATGCTCGGGGTAATCATCGGCCGCACCGAGATGGCGCTGAACAAATTGAACCCTGACGAGCCGCTATTCGCCAGTCTGCAGGAAATCCACAAGGCCGCCGAGCGCTCAGCCAACCTGACCCGGCAGCTGCTGGCCTTTGCTCGCAAGCAGACCATCGCGCCCCGGAAATTTGACCTGAACCAGACCGTGGCCGGGATGCTCAAAATGCTGAGGCGCTTGATCGGCGAAGACATCGATCTCGCCTGGCTGCCGGACGCGGGAGAATTGCCGGTCAAGATGGATCCCTCTCAACTGGATCAGATTCTGGCCAACCTGTGCGTCAATGCCCGCGATGCCATCACCGGCGTGGGGAAAGTGACCATCGAAACCCATTCCACAACCTTTGACGACGCTTATTGTTCAACCCATCCGGAGTTTGTTCCCGGCGACTTCGTGCAGCTGGTGGTGAGCGACAACGGTAGCGGTATCGACCATGAAACTCTCGGTCAGATTTTCGAGCCGTATTTCACCACCAAGGAACTGGGCAAGGGGACCGGCCTCGGGCTGGCCACGGTCTACGGCATAGTTCGGCAGAACAACGGGTTCATCAATGTCTACAGCGAACCGGACCGGGGGACGACCTTCAAAATCTACCTCCCCTGGCATTCAGCCGGATCTGATCCTCAGGAGAAACAGGCCCGGGTGCCGACTGTCGCGCAGGGGGATGAAACCATTCTGCTGGTGGAGGACGAGCTCTCTTATCTGGATATCACCAGGCAGATGCTGGAATCTTTCGGCTATCGGGTGTTGACCGCCGCGGCGCCGGGCGAAGCGTTGCGAATCGCCAGGGATTACGCCGACGAGATCCACCTGCTGTTAACTGACGTGATTATGCCCGAGATGAACGGTCGGGACCTGGCGGTGGAAATGAATGTTCTTTTCCCGCAGATCAAGTTCCTGTTTATGTCCGGTTATACCAGCGATGTCATCGCTCACCATGGAATTCTGGATGCGGGGGTAAAGTATATTCAGAAGCCGTTTTCACTGCAGGATCTGGCGGTCAAGGTGCGTGAGGCGCTGGAGGGGGGATAGTCGGCCGTACTCGTGATAAGGCTGGAAAATTAGAAATTGGAAATTTCGGTCCTGCCTGTCGGGGCGGTCACATTGACAGGGGGGGGTGGCCAGATATAGTGGATAAATAGGTATGTGTTGAAAATCCGGTGGGGAGGTGGGCGCAGCTATCGGGCATCATCATTGAAATTTGATTGACCTGTTACTTCAATCCATCATCTGTGGGGTCATGCAAGATGCGTAAACCAGTGTTGCCAGAATGCATTGTTCAACTGTGCTCCCCAGTAATTCTGACCCTGAACATTTTATTTCGTACTTTTATCTTCATCCAGATCTTTACTGCCTTTGCGGCCCCCTCTTTTGCCCAGGACCAAACTGCGACTCATCAACGGGTGCTGGTCATCAATTCTTATCATCAGGGCTTCAAGTGGACCGATGACCTGGTCAGAGGCATCAAGAACGTATTCGCTCAGTCAGCGAGCAAGGTCGATTTGTTCATCGAGTACATGGATACCAAACGCTATCCACCTGCCGACGTGGTTGAGCAATTCGCCGCAATGCTCGAGATCAAATATCGAAAACGACCTGTCGATCTGATCATCTGCAGCGACAACAACGCGTTCAACTTCCTCAAAGCTCAAGCGGCACGGATCCTGCCCGGCGTGCCAGTGGTCTTTTGCGGGGTTAACTTTTTCAAACCTGACGATATTGCCGGGCTTACCAACTTTACCGGGGTCAGCGAGGAAACCGATTTTCGCGCCACCCTGAAGCTGGCGTTGCGCTTGCACCCCGATACCGAAAAGGTCCTGATCATTGACGACACCACCACGACCGGTAAACGGTTGCGAAAGAAATTGGAGAAAATACTGCCGGCGTTTACGTCCCGCGTGACCGTGGAACTGCTGGATGATATCAGCATGAGCGACCTTCAGCGGAAACTGGCCATGCTTCCGCAGCGCAGCCTGGTGCTTTACACCCTCTTCTTTCGCGACGCCGACGGTACCTTCTTCGAATACGATGAGAGCGCGCGCCTGATTAGCGAGGCTTCGAAGGTCCCCGTTTACGGCACCTGGGATTTCAGCCTCGGTTTCGGCATTGTCGGCGGCCGCCTGACCAGCGGTTACGCCCAGGGGGAGACGGCTTCCCGGCTTGCCGTGCGGATTCTGCACGGGGAAAAGCCGGCCGAGATCCCCGTCGTCATGGACAGTCCCAATCGCTACATGTTCGATTTCGCGCAATTGAAACGCTTCGGCATCGATCTCGACAGGTTGCCCGCGGAGAGTGAAATCATCAACCGCCCACGGACCCTGATGGATGATTACGCGCCGGCAGTCTATATGGGGCTGGGAGCGATTGCCTTGCTGCTGATCGTCATCACCTTTCTGGTTAGCAACATGCTGCGGCGGCAAAAAGCCGAAGCCGCCACGAGAAGAAGCGAGAAGCGGTTTCGGGAAATCTCCGAACTGCTCCCGCAGATCGTCTATGAATTCGACACGAATGGCCGCTTCACTTTTGTCAATTACGCGGGGATCGCCAGAACCGGCTACACCCAGGAAGACTTCTCCCGGGGTGTTTTCATCTCGGACATCATCCCCCCGGAACAGCATGAACAGCTCGCGAAGAATATCAGTCGGCGCTACGATGAACGGGATGAAAAACCGAACGAATACCTGGTCAAGCGCAAAGACGGGTCGCAATTTCCCGCACTCGCCTATTCTGCGCCGATCGTGGATGGTGACAAATTTCTGGGCATCCGCGGCATTCTGGTCGATATCACGGAACAGAAATCCTTGCAGGATCAACTGAATCAGGCTCAGAAGATGGAGTCTGTCGGCCGGCTGGCCGGCGGCGTGGCCCATGATTTCAATAATATGCTCGGGGTGATTCTCGGTCGTACGGAACTGGCCCTGAACAAGCTGGACGACGATCAGCCTTTGTATGGAACGCTCCAGGAAATCCGCAGGGCGGCCGAACGTTCCGCCGACCTGACGCGGCAGCTGTTGACCTTTGCCCGCCAGCAGACCGTCGCCCCCAAGGTGCTCGACTTGAACCAGACCGTCGCCGGGATGCTCAAGATGCTGCGCCGAATGATCGGTGAGGACATCGATCTCGCCTGGCTGCCGGAAGCTGGGCTCTTGCCGGTTAAAATGGACCCGACGCAGATCGATCAGCTGCTGGCCAACCTCTGTGTCAATGCCCGCGACGCCATCACCGGAGTGGGCAAGATCACCATCGAAACCCAAACTAAATCTTTCGATGAAGCTTATTGCGCTCAGAATCCGGAGTTTGTCCCCGGCGACTTTGTTCAGCTGGCGGTAAGCGACAACGGTTGCGGCATGGACCGTAAATCCCTCGGCAAAATCTTCGAACCGTTTTATACTTCCAAAGCGCTCGGGAAAGGCACCGGTCTTGGGCTGGCCACGGTTTACGGGATTGTCAAACAAAACGAGGGCTTCATCACTGTTTACAGTGAAATCGGGCATGGTACGACCTTTAAAATCTATCTGCCCCGGCATGCAGAGCTGCCCGAACTGACGGCCGAGGAAAATTCGCCCCCGCTTGTACACCAGGGGCACGAAACCATTCTGCTGGTGGAGGATGAAGCTGCGAATCTGGAGATGGCAAAACAGATGCTGGAATCATTTGGCTATCAGGTGCTGGACGCGGCGACCCCGGGCGAGGCGCTCCGGATTGCCAAGGAACATGCCGACGAGATCCACCTGCTGATGACCGATGTCATCATGCCCGAAATGAACGGCCGAGACCTGGCAAAAAAGCTGAATTTAATCTATCCGGACATCAGGCATTTATTCATGTCCGGTTATACGAGCAATGTGATCGCCCATCACGGGGTACTGGACGATGGGGTTCATTACCTGCAAAAACCCTTTTCACTGCAAAGCCTGGCGACCAAGGTGTGTGAGGCGCTGGAGGGTAAATAAACGAGTAACCCGCCTAGAATCCTGATTGGCTAATTCGATCCGATAATTCTGACACATTTGGTCGCCTGCCGCATTACGTCTCCTCGGTCTGGCGCCTGGCCAGGCCTGTGTCGCCGGGCTTTGCCAGCAACCAAAGTCCCTCAGAATTATCAACCCGGACGAACCAAACAGAACACTGACGAACTCCCAAAACAACAATCGATTGAAAGACTCATAGATAAAAACCGGGATTGCCAAAGAGCCGGTCCGGGGACTATATTGACCTGTTTTCGTTACCTCACAGACCACTGATCGGTTATCTGAACATGGAGTGATTATGTTTCGCCGGAACTGTTTTGTCGTATCTCTGCTCGTTGTCAGCATGGTTATATTTCTGTCCGGCAGCTGCTCGGCCGTGCCGGAAATGGCGCCGCCGTCCCCTCCGGCCGGTGGCGCTGAGAGCGCCTTGTCTCTGGGACAGGCGACGGTGCTGGGGATAGTTGAAGGCTTGACGGAATACCTGCCGGTCAGCTCCACCGGTCACCTGTTGCTGGCGGAACGGGTCATGGGTATCGGCGCTAACCCTGACGCCACAGCGGAGCAGAACCAGCGGATCAAGGAGGCCAGCGACGCCTATACCATCTGCATCCAGGCCGGCGCCATCATCGCGGTGCTGGGACTCTATTTCCGCCGGGTCAGGCAGATGCTGCTCGGTCTGGCCGGGAAAGATTCCGACGGGCGCCGCCTGCTGATCAACGTCATCGCCGGGTTCCTCCCGGCGGCGGTAATCGGGCTGCTCTTTAATAAATTGATCAAATCCTACCTGTTCGGCAGCTGGCCGGTGATCCTGGCCTGGCTGGTTGGTGGCCTGGCGATCCTAGCCGTCAGCTGGTGGAACAAGAGCCAGGATCGGTCAAATCATGGCGGCCTGCCGCTCGACGAACTCTCCTGGCGGATGGCGCTGATCATCGGCTTCGCCCAGTGCATCGCCATGTGGCCCGGTGTCAGCCGCAGTCTGGTGACCATTGTTGGTGGGCTGCTGGTCGGCTTGTCACTGCCGGCGGCGGTGGAGTTCAGTTTCCTGCTCGGCCTGATCACTCTCAGCGCCGCCACCGGTTACGACACCCTCAAGCATGGCCAGCTCATGCTGCAGACCTTTGACGCGCGATCACTCGCCGTCGGGGTGCTGTTCGCCTTGGTCGCGGCGGTCCTTTCGGTGAAATGGATGGTCGGCTATCTGAATCGTCACGGCCTGGCTATTTTCGGCTATTACCGGGTTGCACTTGCGCTGGTGGCGGGAGCGCTGCTGCTGAGCGGAGCGCTGTGACCCCCTGCGCTTGCATCCCGCCCGTTTCGCGTCAAACTTAAAGCAAGGACTGAAGTAGCCGTCCTGACCCGCGATACCAGTCAGATAGGGGGTTGCTATGAGAACGTCGGCCTGCTGTGTTCTGCTCGTGCTGATCTTGACGCTGCTGAGTTCCTGCGCCTATTTCCGCAAAGAAAACCCGTTGAACATCAAGTGTCCCTCCTGCGGGTACATCTGGGAACGCACGCCGGCTTCCGCGGATGGCCCTCCGACGCCCAAGTGAAAGGGAATCCCGGCAGTGACAGTCCGCCTTCCCTTTCGCAATCTGGAACCGACTTTTTTTGCCGGACTGCTCGATGATCCGCTGCTGCTGGTGCGGGTGCGCCCCGCCGGCAGCAACCTGCTGTTCGACTGCGGCCAGCTGCATCATCTCGCCAAGCGGGTACTGACCGCTCTCGATGCCCTGTTCATCAGCCATACCCACATGGATCACTGGATGGGGATCGACAGTGTCATTCGCCACCTGCACGCGTCGCCGAAAATCATCGACCTGTTCGGTCCGCCCGGGCTGTCCGACAAGCTGCAGCACAAGCTGGCCGGCTACGACTGGAACCTGGCCGAGGATCACTGGGGGACTTTTCGCGTCCAGGAGATCTTCCCGGATCGCATTGTCTGCAGCCGGTTCAGTGGACCGGCCGGCTTTCACCGTGAACCGCTCGCCGCTCGCGCCCGTGCTGACCGGGTCATCTATTCGACTCCCCACCTGCAGGTTGCGGTGGACCTCTGCGAACACCGGGTGCCCAGCCTGATCTTCCGCATCGACGAGCAGCCGACTTTCCTCATCGACACTGAGCGTTTGCGGCAGTTGGAGCTGGTGCCCGGCCCCTGGCTGGGGAGATTGAAGCGGCGTTTCTTTCACGGCGCCGACAACCGGGGGGAACTGAAAGCGTTGAAACGGGTCCAAGGAGAAATCCGTGAGATCAGCATTCCCGATCCGGATGAGCTGACCCGGCAGCTGCAGCTCCCACAGCAACAGGCATCGATCGGCTATATCAGCGATATCGGCTTCACCGAGGAAAATCGCAGTAAAATTCTTGCTTTAATGGGGGGAGTCAATCTGCTGCTGTGCGAATGTACTTTTTTGCGGGCGGCTGAAGAGAAGGCCCGCAGCTCCTATCATCTGTGCAGCGCGGATATCAACCAGCTGTTGGCTGAGCTGCGCCCGGACTATTTCCTGCCGATGCACCTGTCGAAAACCTACAGTCGGCGCACCGCTGAACTTTACCGCGAACTGGCCCCGCCCGCCGGCACAACCCTGCTGCAGGTTCCCCCGCAAATTACCCCCCGCCCGCTGCAGGCCCGGGAAATCTCCTGGCAGCCTTATCCGCAGTCGTTTGACCCTGAAAACGGCTGAGCTGCCCCATAAATTAATCCCGGCAACAAATCGATCCGGAGAATGTTAAACTTTTAGAGCGTTCTTCATTAGACTTGCCGCCGGAGGTCCCACCATGCTTCGTTGGAAACGAAACTCACTGATCACGATTGCGGTTATCCTCGGCCTGATGTTGCTGTCGATGCTGATTGTTCCCTGGCAGCTCAAGAAACAGGGGAGCGCCTGGTTCGCGGAACATACCACCCGCCGGCTGACCATCGAAAAAGCCTTTTTCAATCCTTTCACCCTAACGATCGAAATTTCCGGAGTGAAGCTGACCGAGCAGAACAGCGACCGGACCTTTGTCTCCCTGAAACGACTGATGCTCTCCGCCAGCAGCCACTCCCTGATGACTCTGGCGGTGATTCTCGACCAGGTCGAGGTGGATGATCCTTTCATCAATATCGAACTGCTCGGCAAGCAGGAATTTAACTTTTCCGACTTCACCCGGTTGGGCGGCGACAGCCCGAAACCGCCGGCGAAAGAGTCAGAGGGATTCCTGCATTTTTCTTTAAACAATATCGTCATCACCGGTGGCGCCGTCGACTTTACCGACCGGACCTCAGCAAATCAAAACCAGCATCAGATTCGCGAATTGAGTCTGAGTGTTCCTTATATCGGCAATGTCCCCTACCTGGCCGACAAATATGTCGAACCGAAGCTGCGGATGTTGCTCAACGGCTCGGAAGTTCGCGCCACTGGGGACCTGAAACCTTTCGCTAAATCCCTGCAGACGACGCTGACCCTGCTGCTGGAGAATATCGACCTGCCGTTCTATGCCTACCGTTCACCGTTCCCACTTCCGGTTGAGGTCAAATCGGGCGTACTCGATTCGCAGATCGATTTGGCCTATTGGGTCTCCTCGACCGATCAACCCAGGCTGGTGATAAGCGGCGAGCTGGCGTTGACTGATATCGACATCCGGGAGCCGGAGGGGCGCGAGCTGTTCAGCATGCCGAACCTGATCCTGGAACTTGATCGAGCGGACCTGATGCAACGGGACTTCAAGCTGAGCTCCCTGGAAATTTACCGGCCGCAGCTCTCAATCCATCGCGATAAGGAGGGGCGCTGGAATTTTCTACGGGTCCAGCCGCCCAGTAAAACCGCGCAACAGTCAGTGGCCGAGCAGGGTCCCCCCCCCGATCTGCCCTTGCTGAGGATTGGAAAACTGCGGTTGATTGATGGTCAGGTCCACTATCAGGATGATTTCGTCCCGGAAGGATTTCACGAGGAATTGCAACAGATCAACCTGCGCCTGACGGCACTGTCCACGGCCCCGGGGGTCAATACCGGCTTGACCCTCAAACTGCAAACCGATCGCGGACTGACCACCGAACTGACCGGCGATGTCGGCCTCAATCCGGTCACTGCCTCGCTTAACCTGCAGGTCAATGGCATTCCGCTGAAGCCCTACTACCCATATCTGGACCCCTATCTTACCAACCCGGTCGCCGGGACCCTGAACCTGGCCTGCGATATTGCCTATAACAAGGACAGAGATCTGCTGCTGAATCAGGCGCAGCTGGCGGGTCACAACCTGCTGATTCCCTTCACCGCGGAGGATAGGTTTGCCTTAGCCGAGCTGGCCGTGACCGGCGGCAGTTTCGATCTATTGCAGCGGAAGATCGGCATCGATGGGGTCAGGCTCAGGCGCGGAAATCTGACAGCAACCCGCCTGGCGGACGGCAGCTTCTCTCCGCTGAAACTGCTCAGAAACCAGGAACATGCCGGGGAACCGGCCGCAACCGATGCCGCTACCCCCTGGCAGGTCAATCTCGGCAAACTGGATCTGGAACAGTTTAAGCTGCTGTTAACCGACGCCGGCCGGGCCAAGAAACCGCAGCTGAAGATCGACCGGCTGGATCTGGAAATCGGGGATCTGGCCTATCCCGAATCGCAGCAAAGTCCCTTCAGCCTCAAGGCGAAAATCGGTCGAAAGGGAAGTCTCGCCGTTTCCGGGAAACTCGCGCATACTCCCTTGCGCCTGCAGGCCGAGGCCCGGGTCAAGGCCTTGCCGCTGGCGGACTTCAACGACTTTTTGCCGGAGAACGTCAACCTCAGCCTCAAGGACGGCAAATTCTACACCACCATGGCGGTTAAACTTGCCGAAACTCCGGAGGCGCTGACCGGCAGCTTTGCCGGTCGGGTCAACATCAGCAGTTTCAATCTTCGAGACCCCTTGTCCGATGGCGAACTGCTCGCCTGGGACGGCCTCGATCTGGCCGGCATCAAGGGGCAGCTCAACCCCTTCGCCCTGCAGATCAAAGAGGTGGCACTGAGCAACTACCAGACCAATATCCTCATCGACCGCGACGGCAAAATTAACCTGACCAGCGTCACCGCCGAATCGCCTGAATCCAAAGCAGAGGCGAAAACTGAACCTCCCCCGCCGGAGCCGGAGGTTGCCGCCGACAAGAGCGGGCCGCCCCCCGATATCCGGATTGACGCCCTGACCCTGCAGGGCGGAACGGTCTCCTTTACCGATCGCCACCTGCCGAGTACTTTCTCGACCACCATGTATAAGCTGGGCGGCCGGGTGACCGGAATGGCTTCGGACGAAGAGATGCAGGCTGATGTCGACCTGCGCGGTCAGTTGGAAAACCATTCGCCGCTGACCATCAGCGGCAAGCTCAATCCGCTGAGCAAGGAGTTGTTCGCCGATCTGACGATCCGCTTTGAAGATATCGATCTGGTGCCGATGACCCCCTATTCCGGCACCTATCTCGGCTACGTGATCGACAAAGGGAAACTATATCTCGACCTGAACTATCACATTGAACATCATATAATCGACGCCCGGAACAAGATCATGATCGACCAGTTCACTTTTGGCGATTCGGTGAAAAGCGATCAGGCGACGTCCCTGCCGGTTCGGCTGGCGATCGCCCTGCTCAAGGATCGGGACGGCGAAATCCATCTGGATGTTCCGGTCTCCGGCAATTTAAGCGATCCCAGTTTCAGTATTGCCGGAGCCGTTTTCACTATATTTAAAAATCTGCTGGTCAAAGCGGCCACCTCCCCCTTCTCGCTGCTGGCGGCAATGTTCGGCGGCGAGGAAGACTTCTCCAGTGTCAGCTTTGCCAGCGGCATCGCCCGTTTAAACGAACAGGATCAGCGGAAACTGGCCAAACTGGCCGACATTCTCGCCAAGCGTCCATCTCTGATACTGGAGATCAGCGGTTTTGTCGATCAAAAACATGACCCGGAAGGCTATCGTCAGGAGCACCTGCGGCAGCTGTTGGTTGCGGCCAAACTTCGGCAGCTGAAGGAAAAGGGCAAAGTGACGGAAACCCCGGAACAGCTTGTGATCAGCGCGGAAGAATACCCGAAGCTGTTGACTGAGGTTTATAAGGAGGCTAAATTTCCGCGACCACGCAACTTTATCGGCATGCTGAAAACCCTGCCGGTTCCGGAGATGGAAAAACTGCTCTTGACGAATATTATCGTCGGCGATGAACAACTGGCGGAACTGGCCAGTCAGCGGGCCATGCAGACCAGAGACGCTTTGGTTGAGCAGAATGAGGCGATCAAGCCGCAGCTGTTCCTGAAAAAAACCGATATTTACCAGGCGCCCAAAGAGGGCCCGGCCAGCCGGGTCGAATTTACCATCACCAGCAAATGAGTAATATTCTGACACTCTTATTGATCCTTTTACTGCTTATCTCGCCACCTGTGGTACAGGCGCAGGTGAAACTTTCCGGACACTTGATCCAGGGGGGACTGGTGTACGGCCAGGCGCCGTCCGGCACCCGGGTTTATTACGACGAGCGCCCCTTGCACCTGACCGCCGGCGGGCGCTTTATTCTCGGATTCAGCCGGGATGCCGCACCTCGGCAAACATTGACCCTGGTCGCAGCAGACGGCCGGGTGACCACCGAAGAGCTGCAGATTGCTCAGCGTAGCTATAAGATTCAGCGGATCAACGGCATCAGCAAGAAGCTGATGGAGCCGAGCGCGGATGATCTGGTGCGGATCAATGCTGAAGCCGAATTGGTGGCGAAGGCACGACAGGTCGACAGCGGTCTGCAGGATTTTCAGGAAACCTTCATCTGGCCGGTCAAAGGTCCGATCACCGGTGTCTACGGCAGTCAGCGGATTCTCAACGGCGAAGCGCGTCGCCCCCATTTCGGTGTCGATATCTCCGCTCCGCGTGGCACCCCGGTGGTCGCTCCGGCCGGCGGCATCGTCACCCTCAGTCATCCCGGAATGTTCTTTTCCGGCGCCACCCTGATCATCGATCACGGCCACGGGCTTTCTTCCAGTTTCCTGCATCTCGACAAAATTTTGGTCAAACCCGGCGACCGGGTGGCCCAGGGGCAACCGATCGCCAGGGTCGGCGCTTCCGGGCGGGTCACCGGCCCGCATCTGGACTGGCGGATCAACTGGTTTGATACCCGTCTTGATCCTCAGCTGCTCGTCCCTTGATTATTTAAGAAAAAAGTACTTCCCCTTTACTAAATATTAATATAATTTAGTTATCTTAAATAAATATAAAATATCTATCTATCTGATATTGCTTGTTACATAATAGAAATCCCTCGCTACTGTATTTGATCTGGTTTGGATTTACCGTTGAATGACACGCCGTCGGAAAAGTGGGGGAGGGGGCCGTTGACCGAAGAGTCGAATCGCGTCGCGCGATCGAATCTCGAGTTGCTCGCCCAGCAGCGGGCGACTATCGAACAACTCCATCAGGTTGTGGCCCGGTTGCGGCAACAATCGGCCGGGCAGCATTCCCTTTCTTCAGCCGCAGACCAAGAGTTTCTGCTCGATCTTCTGGAGCAGAGTCAGCAGATCATCCGCACCAATCAAGACCTGAACAGTCTGTTGGGTCAGCTTCTCGATCTTGTCCTGGAGCGCTTTCCCTGTGATCGCGCCTGGCTGGCCTACCCCTGCGATCCCGATCTTGCTCAGTGGAAGATCCCCCTGGAACGTTGCGGTCCGGACTGCCTCGAAAGAGCGACATCCGCCGGGGACCTGCCACTGCCGGCAGAAATTGCCGACTGCTTCCGCTCCGTTCTGACCGCAACCACCGCAGTCCGTTTTGACGGCAGTTCCGGCAATCAGCTGCCGCCGGAAGCAGCGCGCCGCGACGGTATCAGAAAGCAGTTGATTCTGGCGATCCGGCCCCTTGCCGGCAAGGCCTGGCTGCTGGGTCTCGATCAGTGCTCACGCAGCCGCAGCTGGCGCGATACTGAAGTCCGGTTCTTTCAGCAGTTCGGTCATCACCTGGAGGCGGCTCTGAGCAGCCTGCTGTCGCTGGAAGAACTGCACAACCGTGAACAGCAGCTCGGCAGCCTGATCAGAAACCTGCCGGGGACCGTCTATCGCTACGCCAGCCAAACAGGTGCCACCCCCCTCTATATCAGTGACAATGTCAAACAACTCAGCGGCTATCCGGCTGAGGACTTTCTGACCGGGAAGCGCAATTTCAGCGATCTCTGCCATCCGCAGGACCGGTCACGGATCGAACGGAGCCTGCAGCGCGCGCTGCACAGGAAGGAACCTTTCCGCCTGGAATACCGCCTTATCGACAGTGCCGGTGAAACCCGCTGGGTATTGGAGCAGGGGCAGGCGATTTATGAACGGGATGGCGCCGTCAAATGTTATGACGGAATGATTTTCGATTTCAGCGACCGCAAACGACTCGATCAGGAACTACTGCAGCTGCGCAACCTGCTGAGCAGCACCATCAACGCCATGCCGTCAACGTTGATCGGGATTAATATTCAGCACCGGGTCAGCCAGTGGAACCGGGAAGCGGAACAACTGACCGGCATTCCCCAGCGGGAAGCCCTCGGTAAGTCCTTGAAGGAGATCTTTCCGGAACTTCCGCTCAGCCAGGTGCGGATCGAGCAGGCGGTGCGCTCCCGCAAGGTTGACAAGCAAACCCGCGTCAGCTGGGAATATCGCCAACAGTTGCGGATTATCGATATCGCCATTTATCCAATCCGCGGGCGCCAGGTGGCCGGGGCGGTCATCCGTATCGACGAGGTTACGGAACGGGTCAAGATGGAAGAGCTGATCATCCAGCATGACAAGATGCTCTCACTCGGCGGACTGGCAGCCGGAATCGCCCACGAAGTGAACAATCCTCTGGCCGGAATCATGCAGAATTTTCAGGTGCTGCGCAATCGTCTGAGCGAACAACTGCCCCGGAACCAGCAGATCGCCATCGATTGCGGCACCCGGATTGATCTGATCAACAACTACCTGAAACGCCGGGAACTGCTGCATCTGATCGACACTTCGACCGATTCCGCACAGCGGGCCGCAGACATTATAACGAACATGCTCAGCTTCAGTCGCAGCGACAATATTTCCCAGCAGTCCTGTGATCTGCGTCAGTTGCTTGATGCGACGATTGAGCTGGCGTTGAGCAGCTATAACCCGAAACATCAGAATGATCTCCGTAAAATCAGGATCACCCGCGAATACGCCGCCGATCTGCCCGCGGTTCTCTGTCAGCAAAGCAATATCCAGCAGGTTTTTCTCAATCTGCTCAATAATGGAGCCCAGGCAATGATCGAACGTCTGCGGCGCTGGGAAGCGAGTGAAGAGAAGAGTCCTCAGGAACTGCCTCGTTTCATTTTACGGTTGTTCAGCAACGGAGATCGGTTGCGGTGCGAAATAGAAGATAACGGCAAAGGGATGGATGAAGAGACCCGCAAGCGGGTGTTCGAGCCGTTTTTCACCACCAAACCGGCCGGTCAGGGAACCGGGCTGGGGATGGCGATCGGCTATTTCATCATCTGCGACCAGCACCGTGGCAGCCTGAGTGTCGAATCGGCCGCCGATGTCGGCTCCAGGTTCATCATCGAGCTGCCGATCCGCCAGCAGGCTCAATAAATTTTCCGCCGCGAGAAGGTCGAGCCGAGCACACTAAAGGTGTTCTCGACGATAAACAGGGCATAGCCGTCGGTCGTGAAGACGATCTCCTCCAGCCGTTTCAGCTGAATGTTGTTGATCACCACCATCAGCACAGTTTTGTCCTTTTTGTGATAGGCGCCGATTGCCGGCAGCAGGGTCGTGCCGATCTTCAGATGGGTCATCACCTGTTCGGCAATTTCCTCCGGCTTTTCCGAAACGATAAAAGCCAATTTTCGCTGGTTGAACAGCGACAGACAGTAATCAACGGCTACCGAACAGACGAACACGGCGATCATTGAAGCGATCACCAGATCGTGGTCGAGACTGACGAAACTCAGGGAAAACAGGAGGAGGTTGAAACCGAAATAGACCTTGCCGACGCCGATATTGAATTTCTGGTTGAGAATCACCGCCACCACGTCGAGCCCGCCGTTGGAGCCGAGGGAACGGAGCACCATCCCGGCGCCGACACCGAGCAGCACGCCGAACACCAGGGCCGCATAGAGTTGATTGCCGATCTCAATGCGAAAGTTGATCAGCTGGTAATACCCCGAGATCAACCCCATGGCCAGGGCGCTGTACCAGAGAAAGCGGCGCGAAATAAAAATATAACCGAGGATGAACATCGGTATATTCAGCAGAACGTAGAGCAGGCCGGGGTTGAGCCAGCCGGTCTTGTAATAGATCAGCGAACCGACCCCGAACAGTCCGCCGGGGACAAACTGATGCGGGATGGCGATCGATTTGTAGGCGATAGCCTGAACCAGCGAACCGATGGCGATTAGGCCGCAGTTCCAGAAGATCGAGTAGGCGAATTTGCTTTTCTCTTCGGTCATGACTTATCCTCCTAAAGGGCGGGAGTCTGCGCCCCCAAGTGAACCATGTCAACCTTGAAGTGCAAGCCCATTTCCGGATTTCCTGATGGATTCAGCCGATGGCGAAATTTGAACTGATCTCCGATTACCAGCCGCGCGGTGACCAGCCCGAAGCGATCGAAGAGCTGGTCGCCGGGATCGAGCGCGGCGACCGCCACCAGGTGCTGCTCGGGGTGACCGGCTCGGGGAAGACCTTCACCATGGCCAACGTCGTTGCCCGGCTGCAGCGGCCGACCTTGGTGCTGGCCCACAACAAGACCCTGGCCGCGCAACTCTACGGCGAGTTCAAGGAGCTGTTCCCGAATAACGCCGTCGAATACTTCGTCAGTTATTACGATTATTATCAGCCGGAAGCCTACGTTCCCTCGACCGACACCTTCATCGAGAAGGACAGCTCGATCAACGAGGAGATCGACAAGCTGCGCCACAGCGCCACCCGCTCGCTGCTGTCACGGCGCGACGTGCTGATCGTCGCCTCGGTCAGCTGCATCTACGGCCTCGGTTCTCCGGAAGCTTATTACGGCATGCTGGTCAACCTACGCACCGGGATGGAGATGGAGCGCAACAACTTCCTGCGCCACCTGATCGAGATCCAGTACGAGCGCAACGATGTTGATTTTCACCGCGGCACTTTCCGGGTGCGCGGCGACAGCGTCGAGGTGTTCCCCGCCTACGAGGAGAAGCGCGCGCTGCGGATCGAGTTTTTCGGCGACGAGATCGACGCCATCAGCGAGATCGATCCACTGCGCGGGGAGGTGCTCGACCGCCTCGACCGCACCGCGATCTTCCCCGCCAGCCACTATGTCGCCACCCGGCCGACCCTGGAGCGGGCGATCGGCGAGATTCAGGAGGAACTGCAACTACGCCTCCAGTATTTTAACGAACGCAACATGCTGCTCGAAGCCCAGCGTCTCGAACAGCGCACCCTGTTCGACATCGAGATGATCGAAGAGATGGGCTACTGCCAGGGAATCGAGAACTACTCCCGCTTCCTCGACGGCCGGCAACACGGCGAGCCGCCGGCGACCCTGCTCTCCTACCTGCCGGAGGATGCGCTGATGTTCATCGACGAAAGTCACGTCAGCGTCAGCCAGGTCGGCGCCATGTACCGCGGCGACCGCTCACGCAAGGAGACCCTGGTCAACTACGGCTTCCGCCTCCCCAGCGCCCTCGACAACCGGCCGCTGATGTTCGAGGAGTTCGCCGCCCGTCAGCCGCAGACCGTCTACGTCTCCGCCACTCCCGCCGACTTCGAACTGGAGCAGAGCCACGGCGTGTTCGTCGAGCAGGTGATCCGTCCGACCGGGCTGGTCGACCCGCCGATCGAGGTGCGCCCGGCGACCGAGCAGGTCGATGACCTGATCGAGGAGATCCGCGTTACCGTCGCCAAGGGGGCGCGGGTGCTGGTCACCACCCTGACCAAGCGGATGGCCGAAGACCTGACCGGCTACCTGCAGGAGCTGCAGATCCGGGTCAACTACCTGCACTCCGACATCGACACCATCGAGCGGATGCAGATCATCCGTGCCCTGCGCGAAGGGGAGTTCGACGTGCTGGTCGGCATCAACCTGCTGCGCGAAGGGCTGGATATCCCCGAAGTGGCGCTGGTGGCGATCCTCGATGCCGACAAGGAGGGTTTTCTGCGCAGTGAACGCTCACTGATCCAGACCTGCGGCCGGGCGGCGCGTAACCTCGACGGTCGGGTGATCATGTTTGCCGACCGGGTCACCCGGTCGATGCAGGCTTGTATCGACGAAACCGAACGGCGCCGCACCAAGCAGCTGGCCTACAACGAAGAGCACGGCATCACCCCGCAGTCGGTGAAGAAATCGCTGCGTTCGATTCTTGAAGATGTCGCGTCGAAGGATTATCTGGAGCTGCCGCTGGTGGCGGAGGAAGACGCCGCCTATGGTGATCCGGAGGATTTGAAAAAGCAGATCGCCGAACTGAAAGGGCGGATGCTGGAAGCCGCGGCCGATCTCGATTTCGAGACCGCTGCCGAGTATCGTGACCGGATGCTGGCGCTGGAGAAACGCGAGCTGGCGTTGCGGGGCTAAATAATCAACCGGGCGAAGAGGTTGGCTCCTCTCCGCCCGGCGGTCCCATCCGACTGTCGGGGACGATTCAGGGCTGTTGTTGGGGATGGCTCAGAATTGGTACCCCAGTCGTAAAAACGAACTGAGTTGTCGACTCTCTATTTTCTGGGTGATCGAGTGATCCCAGTCCCCATGATCATACGAGTTGGTACGGCCTTTTGAGCTGATTTTCATCGCGGCAGCCTCCAGCGCGAGGTACCAGTGCGCATTGAAATGATAGCGTCCTTCCACGGAAATAAATTCGGCATTTCCGTTCCAGTCGTGGTCGGAAATACCGACCAGCCCCCGCAGCAGATGATGGTCCTCGTCGGTCACGTTGACCCAGGGGGCGAAGCCCAGGTTGAGAATCAGATTGAATTGGTCGGATGCAATCATGTCCATCGACAGTTCCAGATAGGGGATCTGGTATTCGACCTCGTACGTCAGACTGAGCCCGGGAAAATAGTCATGGGGATGGGACGGATCGGAAGGGTACCACTGGTCGGTATTACTGACGTCAAACTCGAAACGTTGATGCCGGTATCCCAAACCGACAAAGTAGGAAAACAGGAGGTTGGAAGTCCTGCTTCCGTTGTTGATAGCGGTTTCTCCGTAAAACCCCTGATAAAACCGGTACTGAAGTTTCGCATCCAGCAGCAGCGCCGTCATCTCCGCATCGCTTTTGGAGAAAACATCCAGACTGTAGGGAGAAAATATCCAGTCGGAATCTTCCATCTTGCCGGTGTCCTGGGTGACGTTGGTCTGGATATTCCCCGAAAAACGCCATTTGTCCGCGAAGCTGATGCCGACTTCCCCTTTGAGCATGACGGAATCCAGCGGGAATTTCAGCTCACTCAGGGGGAAATGGATCTCGTAAAGCCCGCTGTTATCGATCACCAGACCACCAATCTGGTAGGTGCTGTCGCCGCTCAGATATCCGGTTCCGAGCGAGACATCAAAATCAGCCGCTGTCGCCGAGAAGGTCCCGAAAGAAGTGGCTAAACAGGTCAATACCAGGAGTCGCCAAAACCACAGAATCCGCATAAAACCCTCCTTTTTCAATTTAAGCTGAAATCCAATTTACTGACAAAGCTTGGTGCACAGAAGATATGAACCGACAGGATGGCGTGGCATGTGTCAGTCCCCCCCCAACAGACCGGTATCCGGCTGAAATTACAGTTTTTCCCTAATTATGTCAACTGATTAAAGCTCCTGTAGGAGCAAGTTGAGAGATTCGGGGGAGCGACAATTTTGAGCTGATAACCGAGACGGCGCTCAGATCGGCTATACTTAGTTATCCAGAACTTTATCTCGCAAAAGCCAAGGGAGGTTGCATGAAAAGCACAGAGAAAACCTATCAGGGGTCCTGTCATTGCGGCCGAGTGAAGTTTGAAATGGTCAGCGACCTGCAGTCGGTACTGCGCTGCAACTGCAGCATCTGCAAACGCAAGGGTACGCCGATGGTAGCGACCAAGGAGGGGAGTTTCAAGTTGACCGCAGGGGAGGAATTCCTCAGCCTCTACCAGTTCAATACCAAGCTTGCCCGCCATTATTTCTGCAAGGTCTGCGGCATCTACACTCACCACAACCCGCGCTCCAATCCGGTCCTGACCCGGGTCAATGCCGGCTGCCTGGACGGGGTCGATCCGCTGGAGCTGGAAACGCAGCTGGTCAACGGCGCAGCGTTGTCGGTGGAAGCGGGGTAAAGCGGAGGCTGTTCTACGAGAACTAATCTGGGGATGGGGGAGGATCTCGTCTCCCCCATCCCTGAAGAAAAGGGGCCTGCTGAATAGGCCCCTACATTTTGTCATTCTTTTTCATCGTATCCTTTTCGTCCTGCATCATCCCCTTGTCATCGGTCATCCCTTTGTCCTGCATCATTCCCTGATCTTGCATCGTTCCCTGGCTTTCCATGGTCGTATTGTTGCTCATGGTGTCTTCTTTCATCATCGCGTGGTGCGTACACGCCACCAGCAGAAAACTGAAAGCCGCCAGAATCATCAGTCGTCTCAACATCGCTCGTCTCAACATCGCTCGTCTCCTTTATTCGGTTGATTAGGGCAGCGCGACAAAAGTCAGCGCCGCCGAGTTGATGCAATGACGCTGGCCGGTCGGGGCCGGTCCATCGTCGAAAACATGGCCGAGATGGCCGCCGCAGCGGCTGCAGATCAGCTCGTTGCGGACCGTATAGATACGCCCTTTGCGCAGGGCGACATTTTCCGCCGCCACCGGGCGGGTGAAACTGGGCCAGCCGGTCCCGGAATCGTACTTGTCCTCGGAACGATAGAGGTCCTGACCGCAGCCGGCACAACGGTAGATCCCATGTTCGTGATGGTTCCAGTATCTGCCGCCGTAAGCGGCTTCGGTGCCCCGCTGGCGCAGGATTCTGAACTGTTCGGGAGTGAGGATTTTGCGCCATTCCGCGGCGCTCTTCCGGACCCGGTCGACGCTGACATATCCTGCTGCCGCCACCGAATAGACCCGGATCTGCCCGGTCGCTGCCGGCAGTGGCTCTTCAGCCGCATGCCCGGCGGTGATGAGAATGGCCATGCCGAACAGGGCATAGATGATCATCAGCAGCGGAAACATTTTCATGACTTACTCCTTGCTCTGCTCCGGGAGTGTGGCGCGCCAGGTATCCGCCTGTTTCAGCCACTTCTCCAGCTGTTCGACGTCGACCTGTTGCGGATCGTACTGGACCCGGTTCACTTCGTGAAACCCCTGCCAGCCTTTATCCACCTTCAACACGCCGGGATGATTTTCCAGGGCAGCGGCGCCGACGTCGTAACAGCCGACCGTGAAGGTGATTTGACGAGTTTCGTCGGCAACCGCGCCCGTAAGCGAGCAGAAAAGAATCAATAGGGAATAGAGACCTGTTTTAAGCATGGGAATTCTCCTTTGCTGTCTTTGGCATTGAGCTTAGCAAGGGGAGATCAAGGGGGAATAAAGGCTGGTTAAAGATCAGGTAAAGATTGATGGCGTCGCAAAACTCACCAACTGCGGCGGTGCGGCAATCATCTCGCTGCTTCGACGTACGCCTACGCCTCATAGCTCGACAATTGCGCGCCTTGCATTTGGCGCTTTTTGCTTCGCCATCCATTTCAATGCTTTTGGCAAAGCATCAAGATTTTTCGGGTGGAAAATTCATTGCGGGCCAGGCAAGCGCAGCCAGATGCGGGTCAGTCCGTCGGCGCTTTCCGCGCCGACCCGACCGCCGTGCGCCTCGATCAGTTCCTTGACGATCGACAGGCCGATGCCGGCTCCGCCCTGCTCGCGCGAACGGGAGCGGTCGGCGCGGAAGAAGCGTTCGAAGATAAATGGCAGATCTTCCTGCGAGATGCCGGGTCCGGAATTACTGATCGCGATCTCCACCTCGGACCCGGCCGTGGTGGCGGTTATCACGACCCGCCCGCCTTCGGGTGTATAACGCCAGGCGTTTTCCAGCAGGTTGCGCAAAGCTTGCAGCAGTTTGTCGAGATCGGCAGAAAGGTTCAGATCCGCTGGCTCAATCCGGATCTCCAGGGCGATCTGCTTGGACTGGAAACGGTGGTCGAACAGGGTTCTCAGCTGTTCGATCAAGGTGGCGACCGACAGCTCGCGGCGCTGCAGAAACGCTCTGGCCGACTCGGCCTTGGTCAGTTGCTGCAGATCGTCGACCAGGTGCACCAGCCGCATAATCTCGTTTTCCAGCATGTGGAAGGTCGCCGGCGACGGCGGTACCACCTCATCACTCAAGCCTTCAAAATAGCCGCGCAGGTTGGTTAACGGCGTGCGCAGTTCATGGGCGACATCGGTGACCATATTCTTGCGCAGCTGCTCAAGCTTTTCCAGGCTGTCGGCCATACGATTGAACGCGATACCGAGCTGGCCGACCTCGTCGCGGGAAACCACCTCGACCCGGTTGGTGAAATTGCCGGCGGCAAGCTCTCGCGAAATCCTGGTCATTTGCGACAACGGCCGCAAGACCCGCTTGGTCATCAGATAGCTGAGCAGCAGCGCCAGCGCCAGCGACGCCAGCGTTGCCCAGATCAGGTAGCGGTGCACCGCTTCGAGGAACATCCGCGAGCTGTCGACCGGTTGAATGCCGTAGTTTTCCATCAGGTGCATGAAATAGATGGCGGCCAGCTTGTCGATCGCCAGCCAGACCACCAGGATGGTCAGGCCGATCACCGGCACGATATTCAGCAGCAGTTTCCAGAGCAGACGTTGTTTCATGGCTAACTTTTTTCGGCGAAACGGTAGCCGAAGCCGCGGACGGTCTCAACGTAGATCGGTCGCGCCGGGTCGGGTTCGATTTTCTGTCGCAGCTTGTTGATGTGGACGTCGATCACCCGGTCGACCACCGCCTCTTCATGCACGTAGAAATGGCGCAGCAGCTCCCCGCGGGAGAAAACCCGGCCCGGCGCCGCCATCAGGGTATAAAGCAGCTTGTATTCCGAGGAGGTCAGGTTGACCGGCTCTCCCGCACAGCTGACCTTGTGTTTTTCCGGGTCGAGCAGCAGCGCGCCATGTTGCAGCACTATAGATGGCTCTACTGCTGCCGGCCGTGCCCGGCGCAGAATCGCCTTGACCCGCTCCACCAGTTCCCGCGGGCTGAACGGCTTAACTACATAATCATCGGCGCCGAGGGAAAAACCGAGCACCCGGTCGATCTCCTCCTCGCGGGCGGTCAGCATCAGGATCGGTACTTCCGATTCCGTTCGCAACCGGCGGCAAATTTCCAGACCATCGATACCCGGCAGCATCAGGTCGAGGATGACCAGATCCGGCCGTTGTTGCCTGGCTGTCCGCAAACCCTGAACGCCATTATGCTCGACCAGGGTGGCGAACCCTTCCCGTTCCAGGTAGGTGACCACCAGCGAAGCGGTATTCGGGTCATCCTCCACGATCAGAACTTTTTGTTTGGTTTCGTCCATCAGCGGTCCTTTCCCCTGAATACCTGGAATCTTCCTATAATCTTAGCAGCTTGCCGATATTCTGCTAATTTTTTTAACGCGCGTTCATTCTTCTGCTGGCAGATTCCAAAAAATCTGCTAATATTGAGCGATTATTAATATTCCCCGAAAAGGAGGAGATGATGAAGAAGAAATGGCAAGTCCTGTTGTTGCTGGTCACCCTGCTGCTGCTTGCCGGCAGTGCCCTGGCCGATGAAACTATCTCGGGTAAACTCGGTTATCAACTGCTCAGTCCGAGCGGCACATTGGCAGCAACCACCAATGGTGTGGGGACGCAGGTCGATATCGAGCGCGACCTCAAACTGGATGACAGCGAAAATGTCACCGCCGAAGTCGCCCTGCAGTTGGGCAATTTCCGCCTCTCTCTCAACTATTTGCCGATCGAGTTTTCCGGCACCGGCACAATGACCGTCACAGGTACCTTTAAGGGCCAGGACTTCAGCGCCGGCGATAAAGTCAACAGCAAGCTGACCCTCGACTTGTATGATATCGGCCTCACCTATTATGTGATCAACCTGGACGACTTGCCAACACGCTTCCAGCTGGGCCTAGAGCTGGCGGTTAAGGTCGCCAACGCCGAAGTCAAGTTTAACGATCTCGACGGTCTGAATACGTTTTCAGAAACCGAGTCGGTCACCGCACCGATTCCGACCCTTGGCGCCCGCGCCCGGATCGCCCTGTCCGACTTCGTCGGCATTGTCGGGCGGGTCGGCTATATGCAATACAACAACGATCATTTCACCGATGCCGAAGCGCAGATCGAATTCTCGCCGATCCCGACAATCGGGGTTTATGCCGGGTACCGCTATTTCGATCTGAAGATCGACGAATCGGATTTGTTTGTCGAAACCGACTTTTCCGGCCCATTTGCCGGCGCGCTGGTAAGATTCTGACGCCTATTTCGGGGAATTGCCGGGGCTGCGTGCTTTGAACAGCAGCAGCCCGCCGGCAATCACCAGCGGGATGACGCTCAACCAGTCATTGCTGGTTTGCGGGCCGGCCAGCCAGGATGCGACCCGCAGGCCAACGACCATGAACAACACCAGGGCGATGAAAATCAGCAGAATCCGCAGGCCAAGATTCTGCAGCGGCCGGAGAAGAAAGTTCAACATCTGCGGTATCCTTTCAGGGATAATTCCCGAGTGTGCGGCATCTGAAATTTCGCTGCAACGATTAATTCATTTCGCCCCGAGGGATTCATGTTCAACCCGGCAACCTTTTTTGCTTTTCTCTCGGTCAGTCTGCTGATTGCCGTCTCGCCCGGACCAAGCTGGGTCTACACCATTTCCACCACCCTTGGGCAGGGGCGCAAGGCAGGGATGATCGGTAACTGCGGGAACTCCTGCGGCATCCTCTGTCATGCCCTGGCGTCCGGCTACGGTCTGTCGCTGCTGCTGCAATATTCCGCGGTCGCCTTTCAGATTATAAAGTTTCTCGGCGTTGCCTATCTCATCTACCTGGCCATCCGGAACTTCCGCAGTGCTCCGCAGTTGACGACCTCGACCAGCCGCCGCCGCAGGTCTTTGCGGCAGATTTTTCGTAACGGAATATTCGTCAGCCTGTTCAATCCCAAAATCTTTTTGCTGATGCTGGCGTTGCTGCCGCAGTTTGTTGTCCCCGAATCCGGCAATCCGCAGGGGCAACTGGCTTTGATGGGAGCGATGCATGCGCTGGTGGCCGGGATCGTCCATACCTTTCTCGTCATATTTTCCGCACTGATCGCCAGCCGTTTGAAACAATCGGGTAAAATACAAAAAGGGCTGCGTTGGGCCACCGGCACCCTGTTTCTCGGTTTCGGAGCAAAACTGGCGTTGGCACAGCAGGCGCCATGATCCTGGCAAAGGAGAGTTCAGGCCGGGACCGGCCGCGAAAAATATAATCCGTCATTTTCGGACTCCGGCTCTGCTGCGCTGATTCTAGGCTCGCTCAGGATTTGACATTCTCCTCCGGCAGGACAACAACCCGACAAATCCGTTATGCTGTAAATAGACTTGTGACTTCCACCGCAACCGAAATAAAGGATTGCCATGGCAGCTAAAATCATTCAATTCCCCCCCTCCGGGGAACGGGTTTCCAAGCTGGTGGATGAAATTCTTGAAACCCGCCTGACCCACCATGACCCGGATGTGCTGAGTTGTCTGCGTCAGGAACTCAAAGTCCTGATCGAAAAGTATTTTCCCGCCGAAGACTTCACCGCTACGCTGATTCTCCCGGGAGATCTGACCGATGCGCAGTTCAAAATGATCGAGGGGAATTTTCACAGCGTCTTCCAGGAACACAACGATCGGATGATCCGTCGCGCCAACGAGCTGTTTTTTGACCTCTGTCTGTCACGGATGATGATCTGCGAACTGAAGCACCAGCAGACCGATTCCGACGAGGATTGATGGGGCGGGCAGCACCGCTGGCTCAGGGCGAGTAAAACCTGTTATGCTTTTATACAGATTTTCCGGAGAACGGCAATGCCGCAGGAATACGATATCGTCATCCTCGGATCGGGAACGACCGCCTTCGCCGGGGCGAGGATAGCGGCGGCACATGGCAAACGGGTGTTGATGGTGGAACAGAGCCACCTTGGCGGCACCTGTGTCAACTGGGGATGTGTGCCGAGCAAAACCTTGATTCACAAGGCCGAAATGTATCAGGCGGCACGCAAAGGGGAATGCTGGGGACTGAACCTGAGCGCCGGGAGACCTGACTGCCCCACCCTGATGAAACTGAAGCGCGAGGCGGTGGAAACCCTGCGCGAAAGTCACTACCAATACGAACTTGATCACACCCCCGATCTCGACGTGCTGGCCGGACACGGGCGCTTTATTGCCGCCAACGAAATCCAGGTCGGAGCCGAAGTGATCCGTGCGCCGCAGATTCTGATCGCTACCGGCGGCGCACCGCGGGTGGTTCCCCTTCCGGGATTGCACAATGTCAATTACCTGACCAGTTACAGCGCCCTGCAACTTCCCTGTTTTCCCGAATCGCTAATCATGCTCGGCGGCGGAGTGATTGCCCTGGAAATGGGGCAGATGTTCGCCCGCTTCGGTACCAGGGTCACGATTCTCGAACGGGGCCCAAAACTGCTGGCCGAATTTGATCCGCGTCTGACCGAACAGTTTCGCGCCATGCTGGAACTGGAAGGGGTCAGGGTGCTGTTCAATGTCGAAGCCGAGCGGGTTGAAAAAGTGGGCGAGCGGGTCTGCCTATACGCCACCATCAACGGCGCCGAGGTCGGCATCAGCGCCGAACGGCTGATGTTTGCGGTCGGCACCGAGCCGGCCAGCCAAGGGATCGGCCTGGAAGAGATCGGCGTCAATAAGGATAACGACGGCTTCATCAAGGTCGACAACCAGCTGCGTACCAGTGTCCCCGGTATCTGGGCCGCCGGCGATGTCACCGGACCGCCGCTGATCGCTCCGGCCGGTGCGCGAGAAGCCCAGATTGCGGTCAAAAACATGCTGGAGCCGGAAGCGCAGCATATCATTGATCATCGCTATTCACCGATGGCGGTGTTCGTCGATCCGGAGTTCGCCACCGTCGGCCTGACCCGGCAGCAGGCGGAGCAGCAGGGGTATAAGGCTGTGACCACCTACCTCGGTCTGGACCGGGTGCCCAAGGCCCATGTCATGGGGGAGCTGATGGGCGGCGTGCTGCTGACCGCCGAAAGAGGGAGTGGCATGGTTCTCGGCGTGCAGATGCTCTGCCCGCGCGCCGCCGACATCATTCACGAAGCGACCCTTGCGGTGCGCTTCGGCCTGACTGTGGTCGATCTGACCAGCACGGTTCATATCTACCCGAGCATCAGCGACGGTCTGCGTCAGGCGGCCCGGGAAAACGCCGTTTACCAGGGGCTGCTGTAATCAGCGGTAGCCGTTTCAACGATTGCTGATTGACCGGCAACTTTCGCGAGATTCCCGCTTCCCCCGAAATCATACCCATGTTATAAACTCCCAGATATCGTATACACGTTTCCGGGTCGGGGAGTTCCATGAGCCGCCATCTCTTCAGCTTTGTGAACAATCTCAAACTTCGCTGGAAAATGCTGGTGGTGGTATTGCCGCTGGTGGTGATCCCGATTTTCGTCCTCGGCGCGCTGATCGGTTACGTGGCTACCGAGCAGGCATACGACGGCCTGACCGCGTCCAGCAAGGCCGACCTGGATCACATGGCCAGCTTTACCCTCGATCTGCTTGACGGCCATTACCGCCAGTTCGAAGTCTATCGCGCCGATAAGAAGAAAATCGTCCGCGAGGAGATGAAGACCCTGGTTGATCTGGCGTACACTCTGGTTGCCGAGCAGCAGCGGCAGCTGAAAGCCGGGAAAATCGACCTGAAAACCGCGCAACAAGCGGCCCGTGCCATATTGAAAAAAGTCAGTATCGGCAGCAGCGGCTATCTGTTCGCCCTGACCAGTAAGGGGTTACTGAAGGTTCACCCGACGCGTGAGGGAGAGAACATCGCCGGGGAGCAGGACGAGAACGGCCGCTTCTTCATCCGTGAACTCTGCCAGCAGGCGGTCGCCGCCAATCCTGATGAGGTGCTTTATACCGTCTATCCTTGGCGCAACAAAACCCTCGGTGATCGGCACCCGCGGCAGAAGATCGTCGCCTTCCGCTATTTCCCCCAGTGGGACTGGATTATCGCCGCCAACAGTTATCTCGACGAAACCTACGAGGAGCCGACCTTCGAAAAAGCCTCGCTGGCGGCTCTGAAGCAGCAGATCAAAAGCAAGCGGGTCGGCAAGACCGGCTATATCTACTGCATGACCCGGGGGGGCACACTGACCATTCACCCGGATGCGGAAGGGAAAAACATTTTCTCAGCGCAAGATTCGAACGGTCGGGCATTCATCGCGGAAATGGCCGAGAAGAAAGAGGGGTGGATCCGCTACCCCTGGCACAACCAGGGGGAGCAGCACGCGCGGATGAAAATCGTCCGCTACCGCTATTTCGAACCCTGGGACTGGATCGTCGCGGTCGGCAGCTACGAGGACGAATTCTACCAGCCCGCCAACCAGCTGAAATGGCGGATTGTTATGCATGTGCTGCTGCTGTCGTTGATTATCGGCCTGATCGCCACCGGGTTAGTGTTCCTCGCCGCCAAGGTTCTGACCGAGCCGATCCACAACATGATTAAAGTCATCCGCCGCGTCAAACAAGGGAAGCTGGACGAACAGGTGCCGGTGGAAAGCCGGGACGAACTGGGAGAACTGGCGCTCGCCTTTAACCGCATGACGCGGATGTTGCGGAGCAACAAGGAGATGGAAACAGCCTTGGCCCAGCAGGGAAAGATGGCCTCGCTGGGGGTGCTCTCCTCCGGAGTTGCCCACGAAATCAACAACCCGCTGGGGGTGATCCTCGGTTATGCCGGCTACCTGGAAAAAAAGATTCCCGAGGAGGATCCCAATCACAGCTATATCCATGAGATCAAGCGCGAAAGTAAACGCTGCAAAAAGATTGTCCAGGACCTGCTCAGCTACGCTCGCACCCCCACTCCGGTTCTGGCCGCGACCGATATCAACCGGTTGCTGCGGCAGATTATCGAATTCGCCGCCAATCATACCGACCTCCATCAGGTTGAGATCATCCAGGAATTCTTCCCCGTACTGCCGAATGTCCCGGCCGACGGTGATCAACTGCGGCAGGTAGCGATAAACTTGCTGCTCAATGCTGGCGCTGCCATGCCGCAGGGGGGGCAGATTCGGATCACTACCGGCCTGGAGGATGAGCGGTGGGTGCGGATTGTTTTTGTTGACAATGGCGAGGGGATTACCGAGGAAAACCTGGAGAAGATCTTCGAGCCGTTCTTCACCACCAAATCACGCGGCACCGGACTCGGCCTGGCGATCACCAAACAAATCATCGACATGCACCACGGGGAGATTTCCATCGATTCGCAAATCGGAGTCGGAACAACAGTGGTGATTCGGTTGCCGCTGGAGAGAGAAGAATATTGAATCAGGGCCCAGGGCCCAGGGCCCAGGGCTCGAGGCTTGAGGTATGAGGACAACATCCCGAGCTAATACCTGATTCCTGAGGCTTGAATCCTTAATTTTGACAGGAAACAACCTATGTCCGCAAAAAAAATCATGATCATCGACAACGAGGAAGGGCTCTGCCGGATGATGGCGGCGGTGCTGATGGACGACGGCCACGCGGTCCGTACCTTTAACGATCCCCTCGAAGCGGTCGAACTGTTCCGTCCGAAAATCTGGGACCTGGTGATCAGCGACATCAAGATGCCGGGTCTCGACGGATTAGAGGTGCTGCAGCGAATCAAGGCCCTCGAACCTGAGATCCCGGTGATGATGATTACCGCCTTCGCTACTGTGGAGATGTCGATCCAGGCTCTTCGGCGCGGCGCCTACGACATGCTGACCAAGCCGTTTGAGCCGGATGAACTGCTGTTTCGGGTGCGCAACGCCCTCAGCCACAATGAGCTGTGGACGGAAAACCAGCAGTTGCGCCAGGAGCTGGCGGGCAAATTCAATTTCGCCAACATCATCGGCGCCTCCGGCGCACTGCAGAAGCTGCTCGACAAGGTGGAAAAAGTCGCGGTGCGCGATACTTCGGTGCTGATCACCGGCGAATCGGGAACCGGCAAGGAACTGATCGCCCAGGCGCTCCATTATAATTCGCCGCGGAAGGAGAAGCCGTTTATTGCCATCAATTGCGGCGCCATCCCCGAGTCGGTGCTGGAGAGCGAGCTGTTCGGCCACAAAAAAGGCTCCTTCACCGGCGCCGACAGCGACAAGGAAGGACTGCTCAAGGCGGCCGATGGTGGTTCCCTGTTTCTCGACGAGATCGGCAATCTGCCCCTCAACGTACAGAAAACCCTGCTGCGTTTCCTGCAGGAGCAGGAATTCCTGCGGATCGGCGACACTCTGCCGACCCGGGTCGACGTCCGATTGATCTCGGTGACCAACTCCGATCTTGCTCAGGGGGTGGAAGACGGCAGCTTCCGCGAAGACCTGTTCTACCGCCTCAACGTCATCAACCTGCATCTGCCGCCGTTGCGCGAGCGGCAGGCTGACATCCCCCTGCTTGCCGCCCATTTCATCAGCCGCCAGAACGAAAAGTTCAAGACCAGTATCAGCGGCCTTTCATCCGAGGCGCAGCGGGCCGCCACAGAGTTCAGCTGGCCGGGCAACATTCGTCAGTTGAAGAACGTCATCGAGGCCTGCATGACCATCGAAACCGATCAGCAGATCGGTCTCGCCACCCTGTCCCAGTTCATTGAAACCGACAGCTGTCCGAGTGAGGACGCTGACTACAACCTGGCACTTTCCCGTTTCGAGGTCGATTACCTGCGCCAGCTACTGCGCTCGGTGGACGGCAATATTGAAGAGGCTGCCCGTAAGGCGGGGATGAATATGGCGACCATCTACCGTAAACTCAAGAAATACGGGCTACGCAAAGAAGATGTCTTGGGATAGTCACACTCGGTGGATCGGCTCGCTTCGCATTTCTGCAAATTTTTATGTGCTTTTCTAACTATTTGTATTTAAAGAGCTAAATTTCAGATTACAGGAGGATTCCAGTTTTCCTGCGCGGTGGTTTTTGCAGATCTGCAAGATATTTTCCGTCCTGCGGTCCAACCGGTTCTGGAGCAGAAAAATAACCTTTTGAAATTATAGATCTTTTCTTGTTTGTCAATAATTGGAACAGCACTTGCTCTGTATTCCGGCGGGAGAGAAATTTTATTCGGGGGGCAGAATGGCGTCTGTTCCCCCACTTTTTTTCAGGAGGTGCCCATGCCGACACCGAATTCCACAACCAATCCACTTCCCAGCCTCGGCCTGCTTGCGCTGGCTCTGACGCTGCTGACCTACTCTCTCGGGCAAACCGGACTGGTCGTCCCTCCGGTCGGTAGCCTCGCGGCGGTGCTGCTGCTCGGCGGCGGGCTGCAACTGCTGGCCGGACTGCAGACCCGCAACTGCTACGCCGGCGCGGTGCTGTTACCGCTCGGACTGTTCTGGCTGTCGCTGATCGGGTTCGAGGTCTTGCCCGCCCTCGGCCTCGGCCGGCAACCGCATCCAGTAACGATGGTCGCCTACTTGAGTATGTGGGGCTTCTTCGCCGCCATTCTGTTTCTCGCCAGCTTCCGCCAGAGCCGCGTCCTGCAACTGGTGTTCGGGGCACTGATGGTCTGTCTGTTGCTGCTGGCTTTGGGCCAGTTTCGCGACAATCCGGTGTTTTTGGTCAGCGGAGGGATTTGCGGAATCTGCAGCGCTCTGGCAGCCGGCTACACGGCTCTGGCGCAGCTTTGCAAGCATGGTTTTGGACGAGCGATTCCGCCGCTCGGTTAATATCGGATTTGCAGGATCAATATTCGGGAAGAACTTTTGTCTCTTGAAGAACCACAATTTAAGGGTTAACTTGAAAGTAACTCGGAATCCCAAAGGTTTGTTGTGAACGTTAAACTAAGCAAACAGATGACCCTGCTCGGTCTGGCCGCGATGGTTTTTTACGCCGTGCTGCTGGCCACCGGCACCGTCGGTCTAGACGTCATGCCGCAGTTCATGGTCTCGGCGGTGATTTTTCTCTCATCGGGGCGCCTGATGCGTCGAATTGCCAGTCAGCTGCCGAAAGAAGAGCGTCCGAAAAAACCGCAGCGGGTCCGTAGCGAACCCGATTGGGAGTGGCTGAGCCAGTTCCTCAACTGGTTCATGGCCCTGCTGATCATCGGCGTGCTTGCCCTCTGGGCGATGAAACCGGTCGGGGTGTCCTTTTTCGATGCGCTCACACAACACCAACCGGCTGGCCACACCTATTATTCTGACGCAATCCCTTAAACCAATCAGGTTTTCTGTCGTCAGGGCAGACGTTGCGGAAGCCAACCTCTGACCTTTACCGATACTCTCTCGTTCGAAACCCCCTATCCGGGTGATATTTACCCCTTATTTGCTAAAGTTTAAATGGCTTTTTCAATTCGGCAATTCTCTAACTGAGGTGGGCCGCGGGAAATAACTTCAGATACAAGGAATTTGGTATTTATGGAGATGGACTATGTCAGAAAAGATCTCCAGAAAAAAGACTGGCTGCTGCCGGGCTTTTTTGCCCTGGTGGTGATTTTTGTCGTCGCCAGTGTCACCTGGTTGTATCAGAGTAAATATCTGGAACGGCATCGCAAAGATCTGGAGGCCCTGTCCAACCAGGTGGCGATGACCATCAACGCCAATCTGGAAGGGTCCCTGGAGTATCTGCAACTGCTGGCAGAGGCGATGGTTGATGGTCGGTTGACGGAGGAAAACTTCCGGGAGCGGTCCTCCGTATTTGTTCGGGATCATCCGGGATTGATCAATATCATCTGGGCCGACAGCAATTATATTATCCGCTGGGCCGCACCTTCTGAACCGAACAAGCAGGTTATCGGTCTGAAATTGAGTTTGCCCGAGCCTGCACGTGCTTCACGAACGGCGAGAGAAACCGGTCAGGCGGTTTATACCCGTCCCTACACCGTCATTCAGGGGGTCCCGGCATTTGAAGTCTATGTTCCGGTATTAAGAGACGGACAATTCCTCGGGACCTTCGGAGGAGTTTTCTCGATCAAAAACGTTTTGCTTCAAGCCACCCCACCGCAGGTCGCCGACCATGGCCACTTTGCCATTCAGGACAAATCCGGCAAGACATTGGCGGAACTTGCCCCCGGCCGGAAAGCATCCAGTTCCTGTACCGTTTCGTTTCCGCTGGAGCCGCCCGGTTTCGGCACGACCCTCAAAGTCTCCGACTATCACTCTCACCTGTTTGCCGAATGGCTTTTGATCGGCATGATCGGCGTGGCGCTTTCGCTGGGGCTGCTGTTGACGCTCGCCAAACTGAAAAAGCAGGTGACGATTCGTGAGCGCGCGGAACAACTTGCCGCGCAGAACGAAGCTCGTTTGCGCAGCATCTACCAGGCTGTGCATGCCGGAATTGTTCTGAAGGACGTCAGCGGGGAAATCCTGCACGCCAACCAGGTGGCCTGTGAAATCTTCAGGATGCGCGAGGATGAGATCATCGGCCGGACTTCGACCGATCCTCTCTGGCATATGGTCGATGAAGACGGTAATGAGGTGCCGGGGGAAAACCACCCCTCGATGATCACTTTGCGAACGCAGCTGCCGATCAATAATGTCATCCGTGGCCTGTTCGCTGATGACCCGAAAATAATGGTCTGGTTGTCGATCAGCACCCAGCCGATCTTCGACCCGGCAACCGGCCGGATCAAGGAAGTTTTGATCACCTTCCACGATATCAGCCGGACTAAGCACCTGCAGGAGAATCTGGAGTACCTGACCGTTCATGATCCCCTGACCGGTCTGCTGAACCGCCGCTTTCTGGAAGAGGAAGCGGTCAAAGAGATCGCACGGGCGGAACGCTACCAGAGTCCGCTCTCCTTTCTGATGATCGATATCGACCATTTCAAGCGGATCAACGACAGTTACGGTCATAAAACCGGTGACCATACCCTCTGTATTTTAGCTGGACAGCTGACTGAACTGACCCGCGAATCCGACTATCTTGCGCGCTATGGCGGGGAAGAATTCATTCTGATCCTGCCG
>Ga0210086_1000031_pt1 | contig 94439 bp, 83 predicted proteins | sample China_Galinas_PW_3_FD_184867 | JGI IMG/M metagenome (GOLD analysis project Ga0210086, IMG submission 184867) | Wetland microbial communities from San Francisco Bay, California, USA, that impact long-term carbon sequestration - China_Galinas_PWB_D2... | ecosystem: Environmental > Aquatic > Marine...
GCCCACGGATTCAGCACTCCGGTCCGGGACGTGACGGTCGGTCGCTCACTGAGGCGCTCCGGGCGGTCGCACAACCGCCGTGGCGCATAGCCCTATGGCCGATCTGCACGTCCCGGGCCGCCAGGCCTTGCAACTCTCAGCCAGGTCATCCCCTGCAAGGTGACTCCGTCAGCCCAGCAGTGACCCGACGAGCCCGGGGTGCAGACAAGACATACGCCTGTCCACCACCGATGGTCCACCAGTGAGCGGTCAGCTCCAGGAGTACTCGGCGCGCAGCCTGGCCGCGACCAGCTCGAAGGTTGACCGGTCGAGGATCGCGCCCTCCCGGCGGATGCCCTCTTCGGGGACGTCGAGCACGCGGTCGAGCCGTACCCAGCTGGGCCGGCCGTCGTAGTCCCAGCTGCCGGCGCCGATGCTGATCCATTCCGGCTCCTCGGCGTGGTGGGCCTGGCTGGACAGCATCAACCCGAGCAGGGTGTGCCGATCGCGCCCGACGACCAGGACCGGACGGTCCTTGCCCCGCGTCGGGTCGTCCTCGTAGACCACCCAGGTCCACACGATCTCACCCGGGTCGGCGCGGCCGTCCAGGTCGGGTGCGTAGATCAGCCTCCGGGCCCGGTGCGAGGTCGGCACGCTGTCGCTGGTGACCGGCCGTCCGGCCGTGATCGCCACCGGCGGTGAGCTGCCGGCGGTGGCGATCACGAGGGCGTCGATACCCATCTTGATGCCCTGGTGGATGGTCCGCTGTACCGACTGAGAGCTCTGTAGCTGCCGGATGAATCTCGGAGCCTCGTTGAACACGAGGTTCTCGGTGGCGCGGGCCACCCACTGCAACGTCTTCCACTGCGACGTCATTCTCGACAGCATAGGCGAGGCCGAGCCGGCCCGTAGGCGGGCGCGTGGAGCTTCGAGGCTGAACTGTGGGCGGGAATTCGGCCCGAATCCCGCCCACAGTTCAGCCTCGGCGTGGTGTGCTGCGCGATTGTGCCCGGCGGCGCTGGTGTGGATACGCTGGACGTGCCCACCCGGCCCCACAAAGCACCGCTCGACCAGGAGATTCCCATCAGCAGCTTCGCCGACCAGACCTTCACCGCGCCGGCGCAGATTCGGAACTTCTGCATCATCGCCCACATCGATCACGGCAAGTCGACGCTGGCCGATCGAATGCTGCAGCTCACCGGTGTCGTCGACGAACGGTCGATGCGCGCCCAGTACCTGGACCGGATGGACATCGAGCGCGAACGCGGCATCACGATCAAGGCCCAGAACGTGCGGCTGCCCTGGAAGGTCGCCGGGGGCACCGACGCCGGAAAAGACTACGTGCTGCACCTGATCGACACCCCGGGCCACGTCGACTTCACCTACGAGGTGTCGCGGGCGCTGGAGGCCTGCGAAGGCGCGATCCTGCTGGTCGACGCCGCACAGGGCATCGAGGCGCAGACCTTGGCCAACCTCTATCTGGCGCTCGACCGTGACCTGGTGATCATCCCGGTGCTCAACAAGATCGACCTGCCCGCGGCCGACCCGGAGCGCTACGCCGCCGAGATCGCCCACATCATCGGCTGCGAACCCGATGACGTACTGCGGGTGTCCGGCAAGACCGGGGAGGGGGTCGCGGCGCTGCTCGACGAGGTCGTCCGGAAGGTGCCCGCCCCCACCGGCGACGCCGACGCCCCCACCCGGGCGATGATCTTCGACTCGGTCTACGACATCTACCGCGGCGTGGTCACCTACGTGCGGGTGGTGGACGGCAAGATCATCCCGCGTGAGCGGATCAAGATGATGTCCACCGGCGCCACCCACGAGCTGCTCGAAGTCGGCATCGTCTCCCCGGAGCCGAAGGCCACCGAAGGGCTGGGTGTCGGCGAGGTGGGCTACCTGATCACCGGGGTGAAGGACGTCCGCCAGTCCAAGGTCGGCGACACCGTCACCACCGCGCGGCACGGTGCCACCGAGGCGCTCACCGGCTACCGCGAACCGAAGCCGATGGTGTACTCGGGGCTGTATCCGGTCGACGGCTCCGACTACCCGGTCCTGCGCGACGCGCTGGACAAACTTCAGCTCAATGACGCCGCCTTGACCTATGAGCCGGAGACGTCGGTAGCGCTGGGCTTCGGCTTCCGCTGCGGCTTCCTCGGGCTGCTGCACATGGAGATCACCCGCGAGCGCCTCGAACGCGAATTCGGCCTGGACCTGATCTCCACCTCGCCCAACGTCGTCTACCGGGTGATAACGGAGGAGACGATGCCCGGCGATCCGGGGACGATCGTCACCAACCCCTCGGACTGGCCGGAGGGCAAGATCCGCACCGTCTACGAACCGGTGGTCAAGACCACCGTGATCGCGCCCAGCGAGTTCATCGGGACCATCATGGAGCTGTGCCAGTCGCGGCGCGGCGAGCTCGGCGGGATGGACTACCTGTCACCCGAACGGGTCGAGTTGCGCTACACCATGCCGCTGGGCGAGATCATCTTCGACTTCTTCGACTCGTTGAAGTCGCGCACCCGCGGCTACGCCAGCCTCGACTACGAGGAGGCGGGTGAGCAGGAGGCCGCACTGGTCAAGGTGGACATCCTGCTGCAGGGTGAGGCCGTCGACGCCTTCTCTGCGATCGTCCACAAAGACGGGGCTTCGGCTTATGGCAACAAGATGACCACCAAGCTCAAAGAGCTCATCCCGCGCCAGCAGTTCGAGGTGCCGGTGCAGGCGGCCATCGGCTCCAAAATCATTGCCCGCGAGAATATTCGGGCCATCCGCAAAGACGTTCTCGCGAAGTGCTATGGCGGTGACATCACCCGCAAGCGCAAGCTGCTGGAGAAGCAGAAAGAGGGCAAGAAGCGGATGAAGACCATCGGGCGGGTCGACGTGCCGCAGGAGGCGTTCGTCGCCGCGCTGTCCGCCAATGCCGCCGGTGACAAACCGGCGGACAAGACGCGCAAGTAGCGGGGACCGATCCAGCGGCCCGGATCTCGCGGCCGATCGCGCCGCTGGGCCGGGCGTCGTCGCCCGCCGGCCGGCAGGGCAAAAGTTCACAGCGGAATGCCAGCCGGGGAAGAATGTGTTGGGTGTCGCGTCTTCTGACTTCGATGTGCCTCGCCGCTGTGCTGGCCGTGGTGCTGTCCGGCTGTGTCACCACCATCACCGGGACGGCGGTGCGCGGCCTGGGCGGCGGGCCCGTCCCCACCGACATTCCGCTGCTCACGGAATCCGACCTGGACCAGGTCCTGCTCAGTGCCGGTGAGGTCAACGGCGTCATGGACGCCACCGGCATGCGGGTGACGGCGTCGTCGGAGGACATGAGCGACAATTCCGATGCGGTGTCCCACCTCGAATGCCTGGGTGCCATCTACGGTGCCGAGAAGTTCGTCTACGGCGGTAGCGGCTGGACGGCCGTGCGTGATGAAGTTCTGCAGGAACCGGTCGGCGACAACGACCACTGGGTCGAACAGATCGCCGTGCTGTATCCCTCCGAGCAGGAGGCGCGGGATTTCTTCGAGACCTCGAAGGCCACGTGGCGCAGGTGCGGGAATTCGACGATCGATATCGACAACGGCGACATCACCTCGTCGTGGGACATCGACACACCCGCCGTTGGCGACACGATGCTGACCCAGACCTCCACCCAGTTTCGTGCCGGTGGATGGGGTTGCCAGCATGCCATGACCACCGGTTCGAACCTGGTTGTCGAGGCGTGGGCGTGTAGCGACCGGATCGGGGACGAGGGGCGCAGCATCGTGTCGGAGATGCTGCGCAACGCTGCGAGGAGCTAGCCGCCTGCCTACATGGGCGCGTTGGCCGGCTGGAACACCCCGGTGCTGTCGGCTTCCTCTTCGGCCCGGATGACGTGGACGACCGCGTTGATCAGCGCCAGGTGGGTGAACGCCTGCGGGAAGTTGCCCAGGTGCCGGCCCGTTCGCGGCTCGATCTCCTCGGCGTAGAGGTGCAGCGGGCTGGCGAAGGACAACAGCCGCTCGCACAGATGCCGCGCCCGGCTGACCTCGCCGATCTCGACCAGCGCCGATACCAGCCAGAACGAGCAGATGGTGAAGGTGCCTTCCTCACCGGACAGGCCGTCGTCGGTCTCGTCGACGCGGTAGCGCAGCACCAGTCCGTCCTCGGTGAGCTCGTCGGCGATTGCCAGCACCGTGGCCCGCACCCGCGGGTCGTCGGAGGGAAGGAACCGCACCAGCGGAACCAGCAGCAGCGAAGCGTCCAGGGAATCGTCGCCGTAGCGCTGGGTGAGGACCCCGCGGTCGTCCACGCCGTTGGCCAGCACATCGGCCTTGATCTCCTCGGCGATGGCCCGCCACTGCTGGGCGTAGCTCTTTGCGCCCTGCAGCTCGGCCAGTTTCGAACCGCGGTCCAGGGCCACCCAGCACATCACCTTCGAGGACGTGAAGTGCTGCGGCTCGCCGCGCACCTCCCAGATGCCGCGGTCCGGCTCACGCCAGTGCTTGATGGCCTCTTCGACCTGCCCCTTGAGCACCGGCCACAACTGGTCTGAGATCTGCTCACGGGATCTCGCGTGCAGGTACACCGAGTCCAGCATCGTGCCCCAGATGTCGTGCTGCTGTTGGTTGTAGGCGCCGTTGCCGATGCGAACCGGCCGGGCGTGGTCGTAGCCGGAGAGATGGGTGAGTTCCTCCTCGACGAGTTCGCGTTCCCCGCCGACGGCATACATCACCTGCAGCGGGTGCCGCTCACCGTTGTTGGCGCCCGACACATCGGCGATGAACGAGAAGAAGTCGTCGGCCTCGCGGTCCAGGCCCAACGTGTACAGGCCCCAGAGTGCGAACGTGGAGTCGCGCACCCACGCGTAGCGGTAGTCCCAGTTGCGCTCGCCCTGCGGAGTCTCGGGCAGCGACGTCGTACTGGCGGCCAGCAGCGCGCCGGTCGGCGAGTACGTCAGCCCCTTCAGGGTCAGCGCACTGCGCTGCAGATAGGAACGCCACGGATGGTCCGGAAAATCGCCGATATTGATCCATTGCCGCCAGCACTCGCTGGTCTGCCACATCTTGTCGGCGGCTTCTTCGTAGGTCTGCGGGGACGGATGCCTCGACCAGGACAGCGCCACGAACACGTTGTCGCCCTCTTTGAGCCTGGTGCGGGCACGCGCCTCGCGGCCCTCCAGGCCGATCCTCAGGTTGGTGGTCAACCGCATCGTCGGGTGGGCGTCCGGGTCCTGCTTGGCCCGGGCGATGGCCTCGCCGTAGGCGTTCGCGGAATACTCCCAGCCGGCATTGACCCGGTGGTAGTCGAACGACGGCTCGCAGTTCATCACCAGTTCCACGGTTCCGCTCACGCATTTCACCGTGCGCAGCAGGATGTGCTCGGCATCCCAGTCCATCGGCGTCCGGCGGTGCGTTCGTGACCGTGTCTCGATGTCATGCCACGGGCCCATCACCAGCGCGTCGCGCACGATCAACCAGCCCGTGTGGGTCTGCCAGGTGGTTTCGAGGATCAGGCTGCCGGGCAGGTAGCGCCGCGCCGCTGGCACCGACACCCCGTACGGGCCGAGCCGGAAGTGACCGGCACCGCGGTCCAGGATCGCACCGAACACGCTGGGGGAATCCGGTCGCGGCACGCACAACCACTCCACCGCGCCGGCTGACGAGATCAGGCAGGTCGTCTCGCAATCCGACAAGAACGCGTAGTCGGCGATCGGGGGAAACGGGTTGCGCGACGGGCCGCTCGGCGCGTAGGGCACCGGCGCCGTAACAGTCAGAGGCGCGGACGCCGCGGCTGCCAGGTCGGTGTCCCCGCCAGTGGACTGAGCGTGCAGAACCATGTGGACATCATCGAACGCGGAGGCGCCCGGCGTCCACCTGTGTACCTATATCGTGATTTGCTGTATACGGGCCCGATGGTCTCTCGCCGGTGCGTGATGGGCCCATATCCCGCTGCCACGGCCTAGTCTGGGGGGGTGGCCGGGATCCTGGGTTGGTGGGACGGCGTCGAGTTGTGGCTGTCCGGGCTCGGCTTCGTGTTGCAGACAATCATCGTGATGCCGGTGGTTCTGGCGCTGGCCTACGGCATCGCGGTGGTCGCCGATGCCTTCATGGGGACGGGCATCGCGTTGCTGCGGCGGATCCGGGGTAGCCGCGGGCGGGCTCGATGACGGGTATGCCCCGATCTCGGGTGACACTGGCGCTGGTCGCGCTGGTCATCCTGGTGATTGTGGTGTGGCTGCTCAACCGTTGACGCGGCGGAGGCCCGTTCGGCGATTCTGTTAGGCTTCGCGCCATGCAATCGGCGACCGGTCACGGCGAGTGCCATATCTTGGCACTCATAGCCGTCGGTGCGTGTGCCGTCGCCGATGTCGCTTGTTGTCGCTGACTCCCCGCTGTCCGTCCGCGGTCTGGTGTCGGCGATGCTCGTGGCAATTCGCTGGTGAATCATCGCCGTTCCGTTGTGACGGGCGCTAGCCCGGATACCCACAACGAGAAAGGCAGACCATGCGCACACGCCTCTGGTCGCTTCGTCGGTGGCGCGCCGCCGTGGCCCTGGCCTTGAGCGCAGCACTGCTCGCGGCGTGCGGTGGCGGCCCCAGCGACGAGGTCGGCGGCGACACCCCCAAGGCGGACACCACCCTCGTGCTGGTGGCCTACGCCGTTCCCGAGCCGGGCTGGAGCAAGATCATCCCGGCGTTCGCCGCGACGCCCGAGGGCAAGGGCGTGGGGGTCACGACCTCCTACGGGGCCTCCGGAGACCAGTCGCGCGCCGTCGTCAACGGCAAGCCCGCCGACATCGTCAACTTCTCGGTGGAACCGGATGTCACGCGGCTGGTGAAGGCCGGCAAGGTTGCCGCCGACTGGAACAAGGACGTCACCAAGGGGATCCCGTTCGGCTCGGTGGTCACGCTGGTGGTCCGCAAGGGCAACCCGAAGAACATCAGGGACTGGGATGACCTGCTGCAACCCGGTGTCGAGGTGGTGACACCAAGTCCGTTGAGCTCGGGGTCGGCCAAATGGAATCTGCTGGCGCCCTATGCCGCCAAGAGCAACGGCGGCAAAGATCAGCAGGCGGGCCTGGATTTCGTGAGCAAGCTGGTCACCGAGCATGTCAGGACCCGGCCCGCATCCGGGCGTGCGGCCACCGACATGTTCCTGCAAGGCACCGGCGACGTGCTGATCAGCTACGAGAACGAGGCGATCGACATCGAGCGGCAGGGAAAGGACGTCGAGCACATCGTCCCAGCGCAGACCCTCAAGATCGAGAGCCCGGTCGCCGTGGCGACCACCAGCACCCATCTGGACAAGGCCACGGCGCTGAAGAACTTCCTGTACACCCGACAGGCCCAGGAGCTGTGGGCACAAGCCGGCTTCCGTCCGGTCGACCCGGCGGTAGCGGCGCGGTTCGCCGCCGACTTCCCGGTACCGCAGAAGCTGTGGACCATCGCCGACCTCGGCGGCTGGGGCGTGTTGGATCCTGCGCTGTTCGACAAAGACAACGGGCTGATCAGCCAGATCTACAAGAAGGCCACCGGATGACGACGGCCATCGAGCCCGACCCCGGGGCGATCGGGCCCGGGGTCACCGCAAGCGGTGGCCGCAGTGCGACGACGTTGCGGGTCGGCGTCGCGTCGATCTGGTTGAGCGTGATCGTCCTGATGCCGCTGGCGGCGATCCTGTGGCAGTCCGCCAAGGGGGGATGGAGCGGATTCTGGGCGGCGGTGACGTCGAATTCGGCGCTGGAATCGCTCCGGGTGACGCTGACGATCTCGATGGGCGTCACCCTGGTCAACGTGGTGTTCGGGATGCTGGTGGCCTGGGTGCTCATCCGCGACGACTTCCCCGGCAGGCGGCTGGTGGATTCGGTGATCGACCTGCCGTTCGCGCTGCCCACCATCGTGGCGAGTCTGGTGATGCTGGCGCTCTACGGTCCGAACAGCCCAGTCGGACTGCATCTTCAGCACACCAGGTGGGGTGTGGCTGCCGCGCTGCTGTTCGTCACACTGCCGTTCGTCGTCCGTTCGGTTCAGCCGGTACTGCTGGAACTCGACCTCGAGGTCGAGGAGGCGGCGGCGTCATTGGGTGCCAACAACACCGTCATCTTCACCCGCGTGATCCTGCCTGCCTTGTTGCCGTCGCTGCTTTCCGGTGCGGGGCTGGCGTTTTCCCGTGCGATCGGGGAGTTCGGTTCGGTGGTGCTGATCGGCGGGGCCGTGCCCGGACAGACCGAGGTGTCCTCGCAGTGGATCCGTACGTTGATCGAGAACGACGACCCCACCGGAGCTGCTGCGATTTCGATGGTGCTGTTGGGGCTTTCGTTCATCGTGCTGCTGGTGCTGCGCACCATGGGTTCGCGGGCAGCCAGGCGCGAGGAGCTGGCGGCGTGACGTTGTCACCGCTCGCGCGCTACCTGACCCGATATGTCGCGCTGACTTACATCCTCGTGCTGGTCGCAGTCCCGGCCGGGCTCATCGTGTGGCGCACGTTCGCCCCGGGTCTCGGCGCTTTCTTCGCGTCGATCACCACCCCGGCAGCGATCTCGGCGCTGCAGCTGTCGCTGCTGGTGGTCGCGATCGTCGTACCGCTCAATGTCATCTTCGGGGTGCCGACGGCACTGGTTCTGGCGCGCAACAAATTCCGCGGCAAGGCCGCCCTGCAGGCCGTGATCGATCTACCGTTCGCGGTGTCGCCGGTGGTGGTGGGCGTCGCGCTGATCCTGTTGTGGGGCAGCGCGGGAATCTTCGGCTTCGTCCACAACGATCTCGGCATTCGTGTCATCTTCGGCCTCCCGGGTATCGTCTTGGCCAGCATCTTCGTCACCGTGCCGTTCGTCATCCGGGAGGTCGAGCCGGTTCTGCACGAACTGGGCACCGACCAGGAGGAGGCGGCTGCCACCCTCGGATCCAGTTGGTGGCAGACGTTCTGGCGGATCACGCTGCCGTCGATCCGGTGGGGACTGACCTACGGCATAGTGCTCACCGTCGCGCGCACGCTGGGCGAGTACGGCGCGGTGCTCATGGTGTCGTCGAACCTTCCCGGCAGATCGCAGACATTGACGTTGTTGGTCTCCGACCGCCACGCCCGCGGCGCCGAGTACGGCGCCTACGCGCTCTCGACGGTGCTGATGGCGGTGGCGGTACTTGTGCTCGTCGTCCAGGTGCTGCTGGACACCCGTCGCACCAAGACGACCCGGTAGGGACAACCGAGGGAGTGGAAATCTCATGACCGATGCGATCACCGTGACGGGCGCCAACAGGCGCTACGGCGACTTCACCGCGTTGGACAACGTCGACTTCGTGGTGCCCTCCGGATCGCTGACCGCTCTGCTCGGTCCCAGTGGCTCGGGCAAGTCGACCTTGCTGCGCGCGATTGCCGGCCTGGACCAGCCCGACACCGGCACGGTCACGATCAACGGCCGCGACGTCACCAATGTCCCACCACAGCGGCGTGGTATCGGGTTCGTGTTCCAGCACTATGCCGCTTTCAAGCACCTGACAGTGCGCGACAACGTGGCGTTTGGACTCAAGATCCGCCGGCGACCGAGGACGGAAATCAACACGAAGGTCGACAACCTGCTCGAGGTGGTGGGGCTGGCCGGCTTTCAGACCCGCTATCCCAACCAACTCTCGGGTGGGCAACGCCAGCGGATGGCCCTGGCCCGCGCCCTGGCGGTCGACCCCCAGGTGCTTTTGCTCGACGAGCCGTTCGGCGCCCTGGATGCGAAGGTCCGCGAAGACCTGAGGGCGTGGTTGCGCCGGCTGCACGACGAAGTACACGTGACGACAGTGCTGGTCACCCACGACCAGGCCGAGGCGCTGGACGTGGCCGACCGGATCGCCGTGCTCAACAAGGGTCGCGTCGAGCAGGTCGGCACTCCGACCGAGGTGTACGACAGCCCGGCCAACGCATTCGTCATGTCGTTTCTGGGTACGGTGTCGTCACTGAACGGAATCCTGGTGCGCCCCCACGACATCCGGGTGGGGCGCAATCCGGAGATGGCGATCGCAGCCGATGACGGCACCGCCGAGTCCACGGGCGTCACCCGCGCCACGATCGACCGCATCGTCTATCTCGGGTTCGAGGTCCGAGTCGAGCTGACCAGCGCAACCACGGGCTCTCCGTTCATCGCGCAGATCACCCGCGGCGACGCCGAGGCGCTCAGGCTGAAAGACGGTGACACCGTCTATGTGCGGGCCACCCGGGTGCCCCCGATCGGGGGAGCGCAGCAGGTGTCCGCAGAGGCTCGGCCCGCGGCCACCGGCTAGGCTGCCACCCGCGCGGCCACGGCCTGGTCGAACCGGTCCAGCACCGTCGAGGCCACCATCGGATGGGCGCCCAACGGAGCAGCGATCGGAATGCCGGCGGCGCGCGCGGTCTCGCCGATCCGATCGGTGATACGGCCCGGTGCGATGAACCAGGGCGCCAACGCAATTCGGCGTGCACCGCGCTGCTGCAGGAGCTCGATACCGTCCATCACCGACGGATGCGGTTCGGTGGCGTGGGCCACCTGGACCCCGGCCCATCGGGTGCCGTCGGTCAACGCGCCCGCCAGTGTGGCGGTGCGTGCGTTGGCGGCCGGATGCGATGACCCCACCGCCACGACCAGGACCCCGAGATCGCGCTGGGTCGGTGTGACGTCGATTTCGGCCAGCCGCTGGCGCATGACCTCGACAAGGCGAGAGTCCTCGCCCAGGGTGTCTGCCTGCAGCACCTCGGCGCCGGCATCCGCGATCATCCCGGGGATGTCGATGCGCGCGTGGTAGGCGCTGGCCAACAGCAGCGGCACCACGACCGCCGGACTGTCAAGTGCGCCCAGAACGTCCCGCAGGTGCGGGGTGTTCTGCTCGCAGAAGGCGACTCGCACGTCGATGCCCGGCCGCAGCCGGCGCATCCGCACGGCCAGTGCACGTACGGTGGCCGCCGAGCGCGGATCGGCGCTTCCGTGCGCGGTGAGGATCAGCGCCGGCGGGCGGGAGCGAAGCGCCCCGGGAACCGGCGCCGTCAGGAAGCGTGCAGACCGCATTCTGTCTTGGCCAGGCCCTGCCAGCGTCCGCTGCGCGGATCTGCACCGTCGATCGGCTTCGCGGTGCACGGTGCGCACCCGATCGACGGATATCCCTCCTCGACAAGGGGGTTCGCCAACACGCCATTGGTTTCGATGTAGGCCTGCACGTCCTCGTCGGTCCACGCTGCCAACGGGTTGACCTTCACCAGCCCGAACGCCTCGTCGAACGTGATGAACGGCGCATTGGCACGAGTCGGCGCCTCAACCCTGCGGATGCCGGTCACCCACGCCGAATAGCCTTGCAGCGCCTTGCGCAATGGAGTGACCTTGCGCAGCCGGCAGCATTCGCCGGGATTGCTCTTGAACAGATCCTTGCCCAGCAACCGGTCCTGCTCGGCGACGCTGTGCTCGGGGGAGACGTTGACGATGGTGATGTCGTAGACGGCTTCGGCAGCGTCTCGGGTGCCGATGGTCTCGGCGAAGTGGTATCCGGTGTCGAGGAACAGGACATCCACCCCGGGGCGGACCTTGGCTGCCAGGTCGACCAGCACCGCGTCCTGCATGTTCGACGCGACCACGTAGTTGCCGCCGAAATGCTCATCGGTCCACGCCAACAGCTCGGCCGTGGTCGCGCCTTCCAGCTCGGCGGCACCACGTTCGGCCAGCTCGCGCAGATCGGCCTCGGTCAATTCGCCCATCTCGATGGTCATCGCAGGTCCTCTTCGTCGGCGCGCAACACCCACTGGGCGAAACGCTCACCTGTATCACGTTGTTTCACGAAGTTGCGCGCAACACGTTCGATGTAGTCGCCGAGCTCGGCGGTGGTTACTTTGTGCTGGCGTAGCTTGCGACCGAAACCGCTGTCCAGGCCCAGGCTTCCGCCGAGGTGAACCTGGAAACCTTCGGTGTGGCCGCCGTCGCCGTCCTCGATGACCTGGCCCTTGAACCCGATGTCGGCGACCTGGATCCGTGCGCACGAGTTCGGGCAGCCGTTGATGTTGACGGTGATCGGCACGTCCAGCTGAGAGTTGATGTCGCCCAGGCGCTGCTCCAGCTCCGGTACCAGCGTCTGTGCGCGCACCCGGGTCTCGGCGAAAGACAACTTGCAGAACTCGATTCCACTGCATGCCATCAGGTTTCGCCGCCAGTGCGACGGAGTGGAGGGCAATCCGAGTGCTTCGAGTTCGGCGGTCAGGGTGTCCACTGCGCTGTCGGGCACATCGAGGATGATCAACTTCTGGTACGGGGTGAACCGGATGCGGTTCGATCCGGCCTGCTCGGCGAGATCGGCGACCTTGGTCAACATGGTGCCGGACACCCGGCCCGCGATGGGCGCGACACCAACGGCGTTGAGCCCGTTCTTGAGTCGCTGCACGCCGACGTGGTCGATCGGATGGGCGACCGGTGTGGGCGCTGGACCGTCCAGCAGGGGGCGGTGCAGGTATTCGGATTCGAGAATTTCCCTGAACTTCTCTATACCCCAATCCTTGATGAGGAACTTCAGCCTGGCCTTGGAGCGCAGCCGGCGATAGCCGTAGTCACGAAAGACGCTGACCACCGCCTCCCACACGTCGGGTACCTCGTCCAGCGGCACCCAGGCGCCGACGCGTTGACCCAGCATCGGGTTGGTGGACAGGCCACCGCCGACCCACAGGTCCAGTCCAGGCCCGTGTTCGGGGTGGTTGACGCCGATGAAGGCCACGTCGTTGATCTCGTGTACGACGTCCTGCAGCCCCGAGATCGCCGTTTTGAACTTGCGCGGCAGGTTCGAGTATTCCGGCTTGCCGACGTAGCGCCGCACGATCTCGTCGATCGCGGGGGTGGCGTCGAGAACCTCGTCGACCGACTCCCCGGCCAGCGGCGAGCCGAGCACCACGCGCGGGCAGTCTCCGCAGGCCTCGGTGGTCTGCAGGCCCACCGCGTCGAGCCGCCGCCAGATCTCGGGCATGTCCTGCACCTGGATCCAGTGGTACTGAATGTTCTCCCGGTCGGAGATGTCGGCGGTGTCGCGGGCGAACTCGGTGGAGATCTGTCCCAGCGCGCGCAGGGCGGGGGCCGTGAGTGCGCCGCCGTCGGAGCGGACCCGAAGCATGAAGTACTTGGCCTCGAGCAGGTCGATGTTCTCGTCACCGGTCCAGGTGCCGTCATAACCCTGCTCGCGCTGGGTGTAGAGGCCCCACCAGCGGAACCGGCCCCGCAGGTCGGTCTTGTCGATGCTGTCGAAGCCGCCCTTGGCGTAGATGTTCTCGATGCGCGCCCGCACATTCAGCGGGTCGTCGTCCTTCTTGGTCTGCTCGTTGGCGTTGAGGGGTTCGCGATCGCCGAGGGCCCACTGGCCCTCGTCACGACGCTTGGGCGGTCGCGACGTCTTGGTCGGCTGGGTCATGGGGAAGCTCCCGGAATCAGGAGCTGGCGTTCGAACCACGCAAAATCACCGGTGAGCTGGACCGGCGGCGCAGATCCGACGGCCAGCTGCAGTACAGGTGGGCGGGTCTACGGCGTCAAGCCAGACAGCAACAGCTACAAACGCGCTTGAAATCGACATGCCGCCGCGCCACCAACGCAACTCCGCGTAGGGACTGAGGGGCGAGCATGGCAGCCATTGTGCCACGAACACCGACGATGGCCTAACCGGTCCGAACTGCGCCCGCCGAGACCATGATCGAGCTCTGGGACACTGGGGGCATGACGGTCCGCTCCACGCCGGCCGCCCTGCCCGAAGTCACGCTTTGCCCCGGGCACGGCGTTTGGCGTCTACGTCCACGTGCCGTTCTGCGCGACACGCTGCGGATACTGCGATTTCAACACCTACACGCCCGGTGAGCTCGGGGCGGCGACGCCGGACGGCTGGCTGGCGGCGTTGCGCAGCGAGCTGGCGCTGGCCGCCGGGCGCCTCGGGGAGGTGACCGTCGACACGGTGTTCGTCGGTGGCGGGACACCCTCGCTACTGGGCGAGGCCGGCCTGGCCGCGGTGCTCGCCGCTGTCGGTGACCACTTCCCGCTGGCAACCGACGCCGAGGTCACCACCGAGGCCAACCCGGAGTCGACATCGGCGCGATTCTTCGACCGGATCCGCACCTCCGGTTACACCCGCGTCTCGCTCGGCATGCAGTCGGCGGCGCCTCGGGTGCTCGCCGTCCTGGACCGCACGCACTCCCCGGGCCGGGCCCTGCAGGCCGCGCGGGACGCCAGGTCGGCCGGGTTCGACCACGTCAACATCGACCTGATCTACGGCACCCCGGGGGAGTCCGACGACGATCTGCTGCTCTCCGTCGATGCCGCGTTGTCGGCCGGAGTCGACCACGTCTCGGCTTATGCGCTGGTGGTGGAGGAAGGCACGGCGCTGGCCCGCCGGGTGCGGCGCGGCGAGATCGCCCGGCCCGACGACGATGTGCTCGCCCATCGCTACGAACTGCTCGACAAACGGCTGTCGGCGGCCGGACTGGACTGGTACGAGGTCTCCAACTGGAGCCGGCCCGGCGGGCAATGCCGGCACAACCTCGGCTACTGGAACGGTGGGCAGTGGTGGGGGGCCGGTCCGGGTGCGCACGGCTTCGTCGGCGACACCCGATGGTGGAACGTCAAACACCCCACCACCTACGCAGACCTGCTGGGCCGGGGCGACATGCCGGTCGCCGACTTCGAGCGCCTCGATGACCGAGACCGGCATGTCGAGGACGTGCTGCTGGGCATCCGGCTGCGCGGTGGCCTGCCGCTGGAGGCGTTGACCGAGACGGAGCGCTCCCGTGCCGGCAAGGCCGTCGCCGACGGCTTGCTGACGCTCGGGCGGGAACGCCTGACGCTGACCGATCGCGGACGGCTGCTGGCCGATGCCGTGGTGCGCGACGTACTCGACGACGGCTAGTGCTCAGCGCTGCCGGTCGAGACCGGCGTCCATGTCGTGGACCCGGGCGTGCAGCACGGTGCGGTTGCGCAGTGCGGCCCGCACCGCGCGGTGCAGACCGTCTTCGAGGTAGACCACGCCGTGCCACCTGACCGCGTGTGGAAACAGGTCGCCGTAGAACGTCGAGTCCTCCGAGAGCAGGCGGTCCAGCGCCAGCACCGTGGTGGTGGTGACCAGCTCGTCGAGGCGGATCTGTCGCGGCGGGATTCGGGACCAGTCCCGGTGGGTGAGGCCATGTTCGGGGTAGGGTTTGCCCTCCCGGACACCCTTGAAGATCATCGGAGCGTCGTCCCGACCGCATCCCCCCGACCAGGCCTCACCATTTCAGCAAGGCTAGTCGCTGGCGCCCGGAACACCAGGACGGTTGCGCACCGCGGCGTGGCACTCGCAACGCTCGGGTGCCAATGCTGCTGTTGATGGCCGTAAAATGGAAGCGACTTGGAGGTGTACCAGATGGGAAGTGCCGACGATCGTCGCTTCGAGGTGCTGCGCGCCATCGTCGCCGACTTCGTGGCAACCAAGGAGCCGATCGGTTCCAAGACCTTGGTCGAGCGCCACAACCTCGGGGTCTCCAGTGCCACGGTCCGCAACGACATGGCGGTGCTGGAGGCCGAGGGGTATATCGCCCAGCCGCACACCAGTTCCGGCCGGGTTCCCACCGAGAAGGGCTACCGGGAGTTCGTCAACCGGATCGACGACGTCAAGCCGCTGTCGTCGCCGGAGCGCCGCGCGATCCTGTCGTTCCTGGACTCCGGGGTCGACCTCGACGACGTGCTGCGCCGTGCGGTGCGGCTGCTGGCCCAGCTGACCCGGCAGGTCGCCATCGTGCAGTATCCGACGTTGTCCACCTCGACGGTGCGTCACCTGGAGGTCGTTGCGTTGACGCCGGCCCGGCTCTTGATGGTCGTCATCACCGACTCCGGACGCGTCGACCAACGCATCGTCGAGCTCGGCGACATCATCGACGACTATCAGCTGTCCCAGCTGCGGGAGCTGCTGGGACAGGCGCTGGAGGGCAAGAGGCTGGCCGCCGCCTCGGCGGCGGTCGCCGATCTGGCCGCCCAGCTCGACGGATCCGGCGGCCTGGGCGATGCCGTCGGGCGCTCGGCGACGGTGCTGCTGGAATCGCTGGTCGAGCACAGCGAGGAACGGCTGCTCATGGGGGGCACCGCCAACCTGACCCGCAACACCGCCGATTTCGGTGGGTCGCTACGGTCGATCCTTGAGGCACTCGAGGAGCAGGTGGTGGTCTTGCGGTTGCTGGCCGCCCAGCAGGATGCGGGTAGGGTCACGGTGCGCATCGGCCACGAGACCGAGGCCGAACAGATGGCCGGTACATCGGTGGTGACCACGACCTATGGCAGCTCGGGCACCGTGTTCGGCGGCATGGGTGTGTTGGGGCCCACACGGATGGACTACCCGGGAACCATCGCCAATGTCGCAGCGGTTGCGATGTATATCGGCGAAGTTCTCGGCAGCCGATGAACGCGAGTGAAGAGGCTGAATTGGCACAAGCCGATGAACGCGAGTGAAGAGGCTCATTTAGGCATAGGCCGGTAGGGCCGGCTGCAGGAAAGGTCAATCAGGCGTGGCACGCGACTATTACGGCCTGCTCGGGGTGAGCAAGGGCGCGAGTGATTCCGAGATCAAACGCGCCTATCGCAAGCTGGCGCGCGAGCTGCATCCCGATGTCAACCCCGACGAGGAAGCGCAACACAAATTCAAGGAGATCAGCATCGCCTACGAGGTGCTGTCGGACCCCGAGAAGCGTCGCGTCGTCGACCTCGGGGGCGACCCGCTGGAAGGCGCGGCCTCGGCCAACGGGTTCGGCGGGTTCGGCGGGCTCGGGGATGTGTTCGAGGCGTTCTTCGGTGGCGGGCCGGGGGCGCGCGGTCCGATCGGCAGGGTTCGTCCGGGTTCGGATTCGCTGCTTCGGATGCGGCTCGACCTCAGCGAGTGCGCCACCGGGGTGACCAAGCAGGTCACCGTCGACACCGCGGCGCTGTGCGAGCTCTGCCAAGGCAAGGGCACCAATGGCGATTCCATGCCGGTCAGCTGCGACACCTGCGGCGGCCTCGGTGAGGTGCAGACGGTGCAACGGTCGCTGCTGGGCCAGGTCATGACTTCCCGGCCCTGCCCGACCTGCGGCGGCGTTGGCGAGGTGATTCCGGACCCATGTCACCGCTGTGGTGGCGACGGCCGGGTGCGCGCCCGCCGCGAGATCAGCGTGAAGATCCCGGCCGGGGTCGGCGACGGAATGCGGGTGCGGCTGGCCGCCCAGGGCGAGGTCGGCCCCGGCGGTGGTCCCGCCGGCGACCTGTACGTCGAGGTCCACGAGCAGCCCCACGACATCTTCGTGCGTGACGGCGACGACCTGCATTTCACGGTCTCGGTACCGATGGTCGACGCCGCGCTGGGCACCGCGGTGACTGTCGACGCGATCCTCGACGGCCCCACCGAGATCACCATCGCCCCGGGCACCCAGCCCGGGTCGGTGACGACGCTGCGCGGCCACGGCATGCCCCATCTGCGCTCGGGGGTTCGCGGTGACCTGCACGCACACGTCGACGTGACCGTGCCGAACCGGCTCGACGCTCGGTCGAAGGAGCTGCTGAGCGAGCTCAAGGGGCACAGCCACGACGAGGCCGAGGTCAAGCCCACTCATACCGGGTCGGCGCACTCGGGAGGTGGGCTGTTCAGTCGGCTGCGCGAGACCTTCAGCGGCCGCTGACCCGTTGGCCGACACCCTGTTCTACGCCGAGGTCATCCCGGCCGTGGGCGGGATCGCTGTCGTCGAGGGTGACGAGGGTTTCCACGCGGCGACGGTGCGGCGAATCCGCCCCGGCGAGCAGTTGGTGCTCTCCGACGGCGCGGGCACGCTCGCGCACTGTGTGGTCGAAGCGGCCGGCAAGCGCGGGTTGTCCGCGCGGGTCCTGGATCGCCGGACGGCCGCGCGTCCCGTACCGGCGGTGACAGTCGTGCAGGCGATCCCGAAGTCGGAGCGTTCCGAGCTGGCGATCGAGCTCGCCACCGAGGCCGGCGCCGACGCGTTCGTGGCCTGGCAGGCCTCCCGGTGTGTGGCCCGTTGGGACGGCGAGCGGGCCGTGAAGGGGCTGCGCCGATGGCGTGCGGTGGCCCGGTCGGCGGCTCGTCAATCGCGGCGCGCCTATATCCCCGACGTCAGCGGGCCGGTGTCTACCAGCGCGCTGATCGCCGATGTCGCCCAATCGGCCGCGGCGGGTGCGGTGGTACTGGCCCTGCATGAGTCGGCCGACCGGCCTCTGGCCGATATCGCTGTGGCGCAAGCCAACTCGATCAGCCTCATCGTCGGCCCGGAGGGCGGTATCAGCCAGGATGAGATCGCCGATCTGACTGCGGCCGGCGCGGTGCCGGTGCGGCTCGGGCCCACCGTGCTGCGCACCTCGACGGCGGCGGCCGTGGCCCTCGGCGCGCTCGGTGTGCTCACAGCGCGCTGGGCGATCGACTGATGCCGTCAGGTCTGGTCAGGCCCGGCAGCCATCCGCACGTAGATCGAGGCGGCCTCGGCTCGGTTGGTCGCGTGCAGTTTGCGCAGCACGCGTTTTACGTGGGATTTCACCGTGCCCGACGAGATGACCAGGTCGTCGGCGATCTGCTGGTTGGTGCGGCCCTCGGCCATCAGGCGCAGCACCTCGACCTCGCGCCGGGTCAGCATCGCGTACACGCGCGAGGCCGCCTCGGCCAGCATGCGGGTCGCCGGGCTTCGGTCGACGGGCTCGACCTTGCGCAACTCGAGGTCGGCATCGTGCAGTGCCTGCGCGGCCTGCTCGGCTGACGCCAGCGCGCTGCGGACCTCGGCGTGCTGGCGACGCATCCGCTCCATCAGCACCGTGCGTTCGAACGCGTAGCCGAAGCCCTCTGCGAAGGCCCACACGGTGTCGCGGTCGATCTCGTCGACGGTGCGGCCCGAGTACAGCCGGTCGGCGTGCAGGAATCCGATCACGCGGCCGGTGGGCATCACCGGGGCTGCGACGTAGGAGCGCGTCAGCGAGAAGTCGACGATCGGCCGGTTGACCCGCGGGTCGTCGCGGGCGTCACGCACGATGGCGGGCGCGTGCCGGCGGATCATCTGCGTCTCGATCAGCATGTGGTCCAGCGGTGGCGCGACGGATTGAGCGAAGGCGACCATCTTCTCGGCCCCCACGATGTCGTCGCCGAAGTATGCCGACTCCATGACCATTCGGCCGGCATGCACCCGGAACAGCACGGCCCGATCGAATCCGCACGACTCGACGAGTTCCCGGGGTGCCCGGTCGACGATGGTGGCGATCTCGTCGATCGCGCGCAGCTTGCTCAGCGCCTCCTGCACCTGCAGCAATGCCAGGGTGCGCCGGCGAGCACCGTCCTCGATGAGCTCGCGTTCCAGAAGGGCAAGGTCGAGGACCGATTCGAGAGCGGACAGCGCCACCCCGTCGCCGAGGGACTCCAGCGTGCTGCGTACCACGGCAGCTTGTGCATCGACGGCTTCGGCGACGGCGCGCACCGGGTCGTCAGCCCGATCCACGCCGACGACCTGGCAGGCCTCTTCGTAGCGCCGCGACACCGCGGTAGGTGCTACCGGCCGCGACGCCCAGCCGGGGTGGTTCCCGTCGGCGAGTGCGGCGGGACCTGGAAGGTCGCTGGCGAGGGTCACAGTGTGCCGATCGTCTCACCGCGGGATGCGTCGCGGCGGCAAAACCGCCCGGACGGGAGCGCAAGTGGCCTCCAACGGGAGATCGACGCGGTGCGATAGCTGAACCAGGCTGACTGCCATGACCTCGACGACCGCATCGGCCCTGCAGACGCTGACCAGCCCGGAGGGCATCGCCAACCCGTATCCGCTCTACCGCGAGCTGCGCGAGGCCTCCCCGGTCGCCGGCTACCGGGACTGGCCGCCGGGCACCGTGCCCGGAGCCGACGAGCCCGTGACCGCGTGGGCGTTGTTCCGCTACGACCAGGTATTCGCCGCGGCCCGCGACAATGAGATGTTCTCGTCGCGCGACCCGCTCCAGGAGGCGTCGTCGGCTCCCAGCCTGATGCTGGTCAACACCGATCCACCGGCGCATACCGCCGAGCGCAAACTCGTCAGCCAGGCGTTCTCGCCGCGCCGTATAGGCCGGCTCGGCGGTTGGCTCGACGAATTGATTCCGGGGCTGCTGGCGGATCTGGAGACGGCCCCCGGTGGCCAGGACCCCGACGTGATGACGTTCGCCGCCGAGGTGCCGACCCGAGCCATGGTGCGGCTGCTGGGGCTGCCCGACGGTGACCACGTCCGGTTCAAGAGGTGGGCCAACGCGTTCATGCTGTCCTCGGCGATGAGCCCGGAGGAGCGGATGGCCAGCAACGCCGAGATGGTCGAGGCGTTCGCGGCCCGGGTGACAGAGCATGCTGCGCGGCTCGCGCAGAGCATGCCGGCCGGGGACGTCGACGACGCCGACGACCTGATCTCGGCGCTGCTGCGCGCCGAAGTCGACGGACAGCACCTAACCCCGGAGGAGGTCGTGCGGTTCTGCGTGACGCTGGTGGTCGCCGGGAGCGAAACGACGACCTACCTGATCGGCAATCTGTTGCACGCGTTGGCGCGTGAACCCGCTGTCACCGCCCGGCTTCGCGCTGACCGGTCGTTGTTGAACACCTTTGTCGAGGAGGTGATGAGGCTCGACGGGCCGCCGCAGCGGCTGTTCCGCATCGCGACGCACGACGTGGACATCGACGGTGCCCGTATCCGGGCGGGGCAATGGGTGGCGCTGTTCTTCGCCTCGGCCAACCACGACCCCGCGGTGTTCGACGATCCGGGTCGCCTCGATCTGGACCGCCCCAACATCCGCCAGCAACTCTCCCTCGGCCATGGTCTGCACTTCTGCCTCGGCGCCGCACTGGCCAGGCTGGAGGTGTTGTCGATCGTGAACGCGGTGTTGGACCGCTACCCGACGATCGGGTTGTCGGACGAACCGGCGGAGCGTCAGACCGCGAGTCTGCTCACCCACGGCTTCGTCCGCCTGCCGCTGCACCTGATCCGATGACCGCGACCGAGGCCCGCAATATCGAAGCGACCAAAGCGATCTACGCCGCCGTTCCGGCCGGCGACCTGGACACCGCCCTGGCCCACATGGACCCGGAGATCCGGATCACCTACTACGGCACCGACGCGATCCCGTACGCGGGTGACCATCGCGGCATGGCGGGGGCGATCGACTTCTTCACCATCGTCGGTTCACACATCCGGATCCTGGAGATGGAGGCCTGGCTGTTCATCGCCGACGGCGAAAACCTGGCCACCTGGGGCCGGCAGCGGTTTTGCCGGTTGGCCACCGGATACGAGTGGGAATCGGAGTTCGCGCACATCATCACCTTGCGAGACGGGCGCTGGCTGCACTTCCGGGACTTCATGAATTCGGCGTTGACCCACGACGCATTCACCCGAGGTCTGCGTTAACCGCTGGGACGTGTCGGGACCTGGCGGTAAGCTGAGGAGACTTCAGAATCACCTCACCCGACTGGAAGAAAGCAGGCTTCGAAGACCACGTGACGCCCCGCGAGACGACCTCTGCTGCGACCGTTCGTAGCAGCATGAATGTTCCGCCCGACCTCGTCATGGGCCTGCTGGGTTCGGCCGACGAGAATCTGCGCGCACTCGAACGCAGCTTGTCCGCCGACCTGCATGTTCGCGGCAACACGATCAGCCTCTCGGGCGAATCCGCCGAGGTGGCGCTGGCCGAACGCGTCATTTCCGAGCTCATCGCGGTGGTCGCCGGTGGTCAGACGCTGTCGCCGGATGCCGTGCGGCACGGCGTCAGCATGGTGGCCGGGGCCGACAACGAGTCGCCGGCCGAGGTGCTGACCCTCGACATCCTGTCGCGGCGCGGCAAGACCATCCGGCCCAAGACACTCAACCAGAAGCGTTACGTCGACGCCATCGATGCCAACACCGTCGTGTTCGGGATCGGCCCGGCCGGTACCGGCAAGACCTATCTGGCGATGGCCAAGGCCGTCAACGCGCTGCAGACCAAGCAGGTCACCCGGATCATCCTGACCCGGCCGGCGGTGGAAGCCGGTGAGCGCCTTGGCTTTCTGCCGGGCACGTTGAGCGAGAAGATCGACCCGTATCTGCGCCCTCTCTATGACGCGTTGCACGACATGATGGATCCGGAGGCGATTCGGAAGCTGATGAGCGCCGGGGTGATCGAGGTCGCGCCGTTGGGGTACATGCGCGGACGCACACTCAACGACGCGTTCATCATCCTCGACGAGGCGCAGAACACGACCGCGGAGCAGATGAAGATGTTCCTGACCCGGCTCGGCTTCGGGTCGAAGATCGTCGTCACCGGCGACGTCACCCAGGTCGACCTGCCCGGTGGCGCCAAGCCCGGACTGCGTGCGGCGATGGACATCCTCGACGGCATCGACGACATCCACTTTGCGCAGCTCACCAGTGCCGATGTTGTGCGTCACCGGCTGGTGTCGGAGATTGTCGACGCCTATGCCAAGGCCGAAGAGCCCGCCCTGATGAACCGGGCCCAGCGCCGCACCTCGGGTGCCCGGTCGCGGCGGTAGCGGATCGCGCATGAGTATCGGCGAGCGAGAAGCGCAGGCGGATCGCGCATGAGCATAGAGGTGTCCAACGAATCGGGCCTCGACGTTTCCGAAGCGGAACTGATCAGCGTCGCGCGGTTCGTCATTCGCAAGATGGATGTCAACCCGGCCGCGGAGCTTTCGATGGTGTTGCTCGACACCAACGCGATGGCAGACCTGCACATGCGGTGGATGGACCTGCCCGGTCCCACCGATGTGATGAGCTTCCCGATGGACGAACTCGAGCCCGGCGGGCGTCCCGACGCGCCCGACCCGGGACCTTCGATGCTGGGTGACATCGTGCTGTGCCCGCAGTTCGCCGCCGAGCAGGCCGCCGCGGCCGGTCACAACCTCGGCCACGAACTTGCGCTGTTGACGGTGCACGGGGTGCTGCACCTACTGGGCTACGACCACGCCGAGGCGGCCGAGGAGAAGGAAATGTTCGCTCTGCAGCGTCGGCTTCTCGAGGAGTGGGTGGCCGACCAGGTCGAGGCCTACCATCAGGACCGCCAGTCGGACAAGGACCGGCGGCTGCTCGACAAGTCACGGTATTTCGATCAGCCGTGACCGGTCTGGCCCCGCTGCTCGGTGCGATCGCTTTGATTGCGCTGGGTGGCCTGTTCTCCGCGATCGACGCCGCTATCGGCACGGTCTCCATCGCCCGCGTCGAGGAACTGGTGCGCGAGGAACGCCCCGGTGCGCTGCGGCTGGCCCGGGTCATGGCCGAACGGCCGCGCTACATCAACCTCGTCGTGTTGCTGCGGATCGCCTGCGAAGCCACCGCCACCGTGCTTCTGGTGGCCTACCTCTACGAGGACATCGGCCTGAAGTGGGGTCTGTTCGCCGCCGCGGCGATCATGACCGTCGCCAGCTTCGTCGCCATGGGGGTGGGCCCGCGCACCATCGGCCGGCAGAACGCCTACCCGATCGCCCTGGCATCCGCCGTTCCGTTGCAGGCGATCTCGGTGCTGCTGACCCCGATCAGCCGGCTGCTCATTCTGATCGGCAACGCGCTGACCCCGGGCCGGGGGTTCCGCAACGGGCCCTTCGCCTCCGAGATCGAGCTGCGCGAGGTGGTCGACCTCGCCCAGCAGCGCGGTGTGGTCGCCGATGACGAGCGCCGGATGATCCAGTCGGTGTTCGAGCTCGGCGACACTCCGGCGCGCGAGGTCATGGTCCCGCGCACTGAGATGGTCTGGATCGAATACGACAAGACAGCTGGTCAAGCCACATCTTTGGCGGTGCGCAGCGGGCACTCCCGCATACCGGTGATCGGGGAGAACGTCGACGACGTCGTCGGGGTCGTCTACCTGAAGGATCTCGTCCAGAGGACGTACTACTCCACCAACGGCGGGCGCGATACCGAGGTGTCCGAGGTGATGCGTCCCGCGGTGTTCGTACCGGACTCCAAACCGCTCGACGAACTGCTGCGTGAGATGCAGCGCGATCGCAACCACATGGCACTGCTCGTCGACGAGTACGGCGCGATCGCCGGGTTGGTGACCATCGAGGACGTCCTCGAAGAGATCGTCGGCGAGATCGCCGACGAGTACGACACCGACGAGGTGGCGCCGGTGGAGGAGCTGGGCAGCAACACGTTTCGCGTGTCGACGCGGCTTCCCATCGAGGACGTCGGTGAGCTCTATCACATCGAGTTCGAAGACGACCTCGATGTCGACACCGTCGGCGGCTTGCTGGCTCTCGAGCTGGGCCGCGTACCGCTGCCCGGCGCCGAGGTGGTGACCCACGGGTTGCGGCTGCGCGCCGAAGGCGGCTCTGACCACCGCGGCCGGGTGCGTATCGGAACGATCCTGGTGAGCCCGACAGAACACGAGAGCGAGGAGAGGCAAGCGCAATGAGTGAGCCACTGGACGCCGAGGACGCCAAGCTGGTGACGCTGGCCCGCGGCGCGATGGGCCGTGCCGAAACCCCCAGCGCTGCGGCGGTGCGCGACCTCGACGGCCGCACCTACGCCGGTGCGCCGGTGAGCTTGTCGGCGCTGCGGCTGACCGGCCTGCAGGCGGCGGTGGCCGCCGCGGTGTCCAGCGGGGCGACGGGCTTCGAGGCGGCGGTGCTCGTCGGCGGCTCCGCCGACGACGAGGGTGTGGCAGCTGTGCGTGAGCTGTCGCCGTCGGCGGCGATCATCGTGACCGACCGCTCCGGGCAGCCGCTATGAGCGCAGAGTCGATGGGGGACAGCAGCAGTGACTGAGTTCCATTCCGGTTTCGTCTGTCTGGTCGGCCGCCCCAACACGGGCAAGTCGACGCTGACCAACGCCCTGGTCGGAACGAAGGTTGCGATCACCTCGAACCGCCCGCAGACGACCCGCCACACCATCCGGGGCATCGTGCACCGGGAGAACTTTCAGATCGTGCTCGTGGACACCCCTGGACTGCACCGGCCGCGCACCCTACTGGGCAAGCGCCTCAACGATCTGGTCCGCGACACCTACGCGCAAGTGGATGTCATCGGGCTGTGCATCCCCGCCGACGAGGCGATCGGCCCGGGTGACCGGTGGATCTACGATCAGGTCCGCGCTGTCGCTCCCAAGACGACCCTCGTCGTCATCGTCACCAAGATCGACAAGGTGCCCAGGGAACGGGTCGCCGCACAACTGCTCGCGGTGAGCGATCTCGTCGGCGAGGGTGCCGCGGAGATCGTGCCGGTGTCGGCCACCACCGGAGAACAGGTCGACGTCCTGATCGACGTGTTGGCGGCCCAGCTTCCGCCGGGCCCGGCCTTCTACCCGGACGGGGAGCTGACCGACGAGCCCGAGGAGGTGCTGATGGCCGAGCTCATCCGCGAAGCCGCGCTGGACGGGGTGCACGACGAGCTGCCGCACTCGCTGGCCGTGGTCATCGAGGAGATCACGCCGCGCGAGGACCGCTCGGCGGAACAGGGGGAGCTGATCGACGTGGAGGCCGTGCTCTACGTCGAGCGGGACAGCCAGAAGGGCATCGTCATCGGCAAGGGCGGCGCCAGGCTCAAGGAGGTCGGCACGAATGCGCGCGCCCAGATCGAGAAGCTGCTGGGCGCCAAGGTGTATCTGGATCTGCGGGTCAAGGTCGCAAAGAACTGGCAGCGTGACCCCAAACAGTTGGGGCGCCTCGGCTTCTGAGCGCTACACCGGCTCCCTGGCGTCGGCTTGGCCCGGGTTGGCGCTGGCGAGGCCGGTCGGCGGCGTGTTCCACCACACCCGGGGCTGTTCGTTGGCCCACCCGTTGATGGCTTCCAGCTCAGCGGCCAGTGAGATCAGCAGTGGCTCGCTGTCGGCGGGGCCCATGAGCTGAACGCCGATGGGCAGGCCGTCGGGGGTGAAACCGGCGGGGATGTTGATCGACGGCCAGCCCAGCACGTTCCACGGAAAGGTGACCGGGCAGGCCGCGATCATCGCCCGGTCGGTGGCCGTTGGCCCCAGGCGGTCGAACATGCGCACATGCGGTGGCGGTTGTGCGGTGGTCGGTGCGAGCACGACGTCCACGGCTCCGAAGATCTCACCGACGCGACGCCGGGACGCCGCTTCGTCGGCGCGCGCCTGGCGCAGCATGGATCGCGACAGCAACCGGCCCATCCGCATGTTGGCCTCGGTTCGGCGGTCGAACTTCACCTCGTCGCCGAGCCGGTCGGCCCACTCCAGGAGCCCGGTGGTGGACCGGGACAGGAAGTTCCACGACAGCCGCAGCCCGTAGTTGGGGTTGCCCTCCATCACGGTGTGGCCGAGCATCTGCAGCTGTCCGGCGACGGTCTGCATCGCGGCCAGGATCGCCGGATGCAGTTTGGCGCCGAAGAAGGTGAACGGGAATCGGGTCGACACCGCGATCTTGAGGGCTCCGGGCCCAACGCCGACGTACTCGGAGAGCCGCACCGGCTCCGGTCGGTGCAGGTCGCCCTCGACGTTGCCCGATGCGGCATCGAGCACCAGGGCGGCGTCGGACACCGTGCGGGCGAGCACCCCGTAGACGGCGATGCCGTTGAACGCCTCGGGCAGCGGCCACGTCGAGATGCGGCCCCGCTGCGGTTTGATGCCCACCAGATGGGTCCAGGCGGCCGGCACCCGGATGCTGCCGGCCCCGTCGGAGCCGATCGCAGCCGGCACCAGTCCCGCGGCGACCGCCGCCGCGCTGCCACCCGACGACCCGCCCGGCGTGTGCTTGCGGGCCCACGGGTTGCGGGTGTGCCCGAAGTCCGGACCGCTGGTGAACGGCCACTGGCCGAGTTCGCAGGTGTTGGTCTTGCCGACGATCACCGCGCCGGCGGCCCGCAGCCGGCGCACCACCTCGGCGTCCTGGGTGGCGGGACGCACCCGGCCCACCACGCCGAACGAGGTTGGCACACCTGCGATATCGACGTCGTCCTTGACCGCGATCGGGATTCCGAGCAGCGGCGCCCGGTCGCCGGCGGCGCGGCGGCGATCGGCTTCGGCGGCCGCGGCCAGCGCCGATTCGGTGAGTACCACCCGGAAGGCGTTGAGCGTCGATTGGCTGACCGTGATCGCATGCAGCGATCGCCGTACCAGTTCGCCGGACGTCACCGCGCCGCTGGCCAGCTGGTACAACTGTTCGCCCAGGGTCGGAAAGCGTGCCGACCTGGCCGAATTGGGATTCTCAGCCATCGCGTTAACGACACTAGCGGCGTGGGTCGACGACTTATGTCGTTTTGTCATCGGCGCGTGGCGATGACTGTGCCGCCGCGCGGTGAGAAACTCGGGGGATGCGGCTGTACCGGGATCGCGCGGTCGTGCTGCGCCAGCACAAGCTGGGCGAGGCCGACCGCATCGTCACCCTGCTGACCCGCGACCACGGTCTGGTCCGCGCGGTCGCCAAAGGGGTGCGTCGTACCCGCAGCAAGTTCGGATCCCGGTTGGAGCCGTTTGCGCATATCGACATCCAGCTCCATCCCGGCCGCAATCTCGACATCGTCACCCAGGTGGTGTCGATCGACGCCTTCGCCACCGACATCGTCAACGACTACGGCCGCTACACGTGCGCGTGCGCCATCCTGGAGACGGCCGAACGGCTGGCCGGCGAGGAGCGCGCCCCGGCGCCGGCCCTGCACCGGCTCACCGTCGGCGCGCTGCGGGCGATAGCTGATGGCCGGCGACCCCGGGAGCTGGTGTTGGACGCCTACCTGTTGCGTGCGATGGGCATAGCCGGCTGGGCGCCGTCGCTGATCGAGTGCGCGCGCTGCGCGACGCCGGGCCCGCATCGGGCGTTTCACATCGCCGCTGGTGGCAGTGTGTGCGTGCACTGCCGTCCGTCCGGTGCGACCACTCCGCCACAGGCTGTCCTGGATCTGATGTCGGCACTGCACGACGGCGACTGGGAGGCCGCCGAATCCTCGTCGCCGTCGCACCGCAGTCACGCCAGCGGTCTGGTCGCCGCTCACCTGCAGTGGCACCTGGAACGTCAGCTCCGGACACTGCCGTTGGTGGAGCGTGGCCACCGGCGGCCCGCTGATGGTGCTAAGGAGATGTTCAGGCAGGATGTGCCCCATGGCGATGAACCGGGTGACCAGCTCGTGGCGGGGGGCTGAGCGCAGGCGCAAGGAGCAGTTTCCTCAGCTGCCCCCGGCGCCTGACGACTACCCGATGTTCCCCGACACCTCGAGCTGGCCGGTGGTCTTCCCCGAGCTGCCACCCGCCCCGGGCGGCGGGCCGCGCCGTCCGCCCCAGCACACCTCCAAGGCGTCGGCGCCGCTGATCCCGGCCGACCAGCTGCCCAAGCACGTCGCTGTCGTGATGGACGGGAACGGCCGGTGGGCCACCCAGCGCGGCCTGGGCCGCACCGAGGGGCACAAGATGGGCGAAGCGGTGCTGATCGACATCACCTGCGGTGCGATCGAGATCGGGATCAAGCACCTCACCGTCTACGCCTTCTCCACCGAGAACTGGCGGCGCAGCGCCGAAGAGGTCCGCTTCCTGATGGGCTTCAACCGCGAGGTGGTGCGCCGGCGCCGGGAGAATCTCGACGCCATGGGGGTGCGGATGCGTTGGGTCGGTTCTCGCGCACGCATGTGGCGCAGTGTGATCAAGGAATTCGAGGTCGCCGAGAGCATGACGACCCACAACGATGTGATCACGGTGAACTACTGCGTCAATTATGGGGGCCGAGCCGAAATCGCCGAAGCAGCGAGGCAAATCGCGCGGGACGCGGCCGCCGGCCGGGTGAATCCGGAGCGGGTGGACGAGGCGACGGTGGCCGGCCACCTGCACCGGCCCGACATCCCGGACGTGGACCTGTTCATTCGCACGTCGGGGGAGCAGCGGTCGAGCAACTTCATGCTGTGGCAGGCCGCCTATGCCGAGTACGTCTTCCAGGACAAGCTCTGGCCGGACTACGACCGTCGCGACCTGTGGGGGGCCTGCGAGGAGTACGTCAACCGCAACCGCCGATTCGGCCGCGCCTGAAACCGTGACACTCCTACAGCGACTGGCCGGCGTTCTGGGCGATGTCGTGGCGGTCGAGGTGGAGGCCGACGGGGCACTGACCGTGAGCTACCAGGGCACCGTCGCCTCGTTGCGCGCCGTCACCATCGCCGAGGGCCTCGAAATGGTTTCGGTGACACAGGTTTTGGCGTGGGACCTGGTGCCCAATGCCGATCTGCGCAAGCGTGTCGCGGCGCTGACGCATGCCACCATGCTCGGCACCGTGACGTTGGTCGGCCAGCCCGGTGCCGGCACCGCCCGCAAACGTGCCGACGTGATGCTGCGCTACAACTTCCCCGGAGCCGGGCTCGGCGATGACGCGCTGCGCACGCTGATCCTGATGGTGCTCGCGGCGGGCGCCGATGCCCACCGCGCGCTGACCGACTAGCGGCGACTAGCGGGCGATCAGGATCGGCCCTGGCGGCAGTCGGCGCATGTGCCGAACAGCTCGATCGTGTGGCTCACGTCGGAAAAACCGTGCGCTTGAGCCACTTCGGCCGCCCAGGCCTCGACCTCGCGTTCGCTGACCTCGACGGCAGAGCCGCAGCTGCGACAGACCAGGTGATGGTGGTGGTGCAGTGCCGAGCACCGGCGGTAGACGGACTCGCCGGTGTCGGTGCGGACGACGTCCACCAGATCCGCCGCGCTCAACGACTGCAGGGTGCGGTAGACGGTGGTCAGGCCGATGTTCTCGCCGCGGCGGCGCAGCTCGTCGTGCAGTTCCTGGGCGGAGCGGAACTCGTTGATGGTATCGAGCAGCGCGATGATCGCGGCCCGTTGGCGGGTGGCGCGCACACCGGTACCGGTGGCGCGGCGGCGCACCTCGGCTCCGGTCACGCTAGATCCTCGCCGGCATGGCTGAGGGCGGCGACGACGATCTCGGCCAGATGGTGATCCACCAGCCGGTACATCACTTCGCGACCGCTACGCTCGCCGGCCACCACTCCGGCGGACTTGAGGATCCGCAGGTGCTGGCTGACCAGGGGCTGCGGCACGTCGAGCGCGTCGACGAGTTCGTGTACGCACCGCTGCGATTCGCGCAGCTGGAGAACGATCGCGATGCGTACGGGAGCGGCCAGCGCGCGCAGCAGCTCGCCGGCCCGGTCCAGGATGTCACCGTGCAGTGGCGGTAGCCCGGCATCGAGCCGGTTGTCCGTCGAGGCGGTCATGTCGGCACCCCCGAGGGAAGCGGGACGGCTATTGGAAATCATTTCCACTTAGGGACCCACTTTTCCATGCGCGATGACGCATGTCAAAGGGGGCTCTCCTCGGGTCCGGCCTTGCCGGGGGTCGCTAGGCTGTGAGGCTGTTCCCTCACCAGACAGGAGTGACACCGAATCGTGGCGTCCGTGATCGATACCGTCGTCAACCTCGCCAAGCGGCGTGGCCTCGTCTACCCGTCCGGCGAAATCTACGGCGGCACGCGGTCGGCGTGGGACTACGGTCCGCTCGGCGTCGAGCTCAAGGAGAACATCAAGCGGCAGTGGTGGCGTTCGGTGGTCACCGGTCGCGACGACGTGGTCGGCCTGGACTCCTCGATCATCCTGCCCCGTGAGGTCTGGGTCGCCTCGGGCCATGTCGAGGTGTTCCACGACCCGCTGGTCGAGTGCCTGCAGTGCCACAAGCGCCATCGCCAGGACCACATGCAGGAGGCCCACGCGGCCAAGAAGGCGGCCAAGGAAAAGGTGCCGGTGGACCCCGAGTCGGTGCCGATGACCGACATCGTGTGTCCGGACTGCGGCACGAAGGGCCAGTGGACCGAGCCCCGCGAGTTCAACATGATGCTCAAGACCTATCTCGGGCCGATCGAAACCGAAGAAGGCCTGCACTACCTGCGTCCCGAGACCGCCCAGGGCATCTTCGTCAACTTCGCCAACGTCATGACCACCTCGCGTAAGAAGCCGCCGTTCGGCATCGGCCAGATCGGCAAGAGCTTCCGCAACGAGATCACCCCGGGCAACTTCATCTTCCGCACCCGCGAGTTCGAGCAGATGGAGATGGAGTTCTTCGTCGAGCCCGACACCGCTCCCGAATGGCACCAGTACTGGATCGACACCCGTCTGCAGTGGTATCTCGATCTCGGTATCGACCGGGACAACCTGCGGCTCTACGAGCACCCGAAGGAGAAGCTGTCGCACTACTCCGACCGCACGGTCGACATCGAGTACAAGTTCGGCTTCCAGGGCAACCCGTGGGGTGAACTCGAGGGCGTGGCCAACCGCACCGACTTCGACCTCACCACGCACTCGAAGCATTCCGGGGCGGAGCTGTCGTACTACGACCAGTCCACCGACACCCGCTACATCCCCTACGTCATCGAACCTGCGGCGGGACTGACCCGCTCGTTCATGGCGTTTCTCATCGACGCCTACGCCGAGGATGAGGCACCCAACGCCAAGGGGGGTGTGGACAAGCGCACGGTGCTGAGGCTGGACCCCCGGCTGGCGCCGGTGAAGGCTGCGGTGCTCCCGTTGTCACGGCACGCCGACCTCAGCCCCAAGGCCCGCGACCTGGCCGCCGAAATGCGCAAGTACTGGAGCATCGAATTCGACGACGCCGGTGCGATCGGCCGGCGCTATCGCCGACAGGACGAGATCGGCACACCCTTCTGTGTGACAGTGGATTTCGACACCCTTGAGGACCAGGCCGTCACCGTGCGCGAGCGCGACTCGATGAGCCAGGAACGTATCGGCCTAGACTCCGTCGTCGACTACCTGGCGACGCGGCTGAAGGGCACCGGCTAGCAAGCCCATCGGCATCACAGGCCACACCAGCCCCCGGAAGGGCCGACATCCGCAAGCGGGAGGTACCCCGACCTCGGGCCGCTCTGCGGCCCGCATCGTCGCCGGCTAGAACCGTCCGCCGCCGCCGAACATCCCGCCGCCGCCCGACGATCCACCCCCCGATCCGCCCCATCCGGTGGAGTTCCATCCGCCGCCATGGCCGAATCCACCGCCGAATCCACCCCGCATCCCGCCGGACAAGATGTTGCCCAGGATGATCCCGCCGATCATCGCACCCATGTTCGACGAGCCTCCGACACGGCCGTAGCGGTTCATGTAGGCCCGCTGCGCGACCTGAACGTCGTTGCTGGCCATCTGTTGCGCCTGGGCGGCCAACGTCGCCGCACGGTTGGCGTGGGCGATCGCCTCGGTGATGTTGGACGTCTTCTTCGACTCGGCGGCCTCCAACTGGTGGGCCGCCTCGTTCAGGCGGGTGCGCGCCGCCGGGCCGATGCTGCCGCGGCGGGTGTCGATGTAGTCCGAGACCGAACGCACCCGCGACTGCGCGGTGAACAGCGCCTGGTCGTAGGACCTCTTCAGGCGCTTGGCGGCCTCGCGTTCCTCGGCGACGGTGTCCAGCAGCCGGTCCAGGTCGGCGTCGGCCTGAGTCAGCTGGGTGAACGTGCCCAGCGGGTCGGTGCTACCGGTGCCCTGCGCGGCGGCCACGGCCTTGACCGCGGCATCTCGCGCCGCCGAGAGCTCGTCGGCATGGGTCACGCCCCCTCGCGCCAATTGAGTTGCGGCCTCGTTGATGCCGTTCTGGATGTCGGCGATCGCCGCGGGCAGGCCCGCCACGGCCTTGCGGATGTCACTGGCGGCGCTGTCCACCGCATCGAGCATCGAACTCGCCTGCTGCAGCGCCGATTGGGCGCCCCGCACGCAGTCGACGAGCTCGGTCTGCTTGCCCGCGACGGGCTTGGCCACCAGCTCACGACCCCGGGTGATCGATTGGTCGGCGAATTCGAGCCGCTCCTTGGCGGCGTTGACGTTGCGTGCCACCGAGTCGAGCGCGGAATCGGTGAATTCGGAATGTAACTCGGTGAGCTTCTGCTGCGAAGGCCCGACTCGGGCAGTGACGTCGACCAGCTTCCGGGTCAGTGCGTCCAGCCGGTCCGGTGCGTTGATGACCAGATCCCTCATCCGGTTGAATGCCTCGGTCTGGGTGTCCAGTTCGCGGTTGGCCTTCGCGGCGGCGACCACCACCCGGGTCAACAGGTCACGGCGCTGGGCCGGGGTCTCCGGGATCGCGTCGTCAAGCTGTTGGCGGACGTTGAACGCCTGCGCCAGGGTGATCTTGGCATTGGCCACCGCCTTGGCGAACGGTTCGGTCTGGCGTTCGCCGAATTCCTCGACAGCCAGGTCCAATTCGTTCTTGCTGGTACGCACTGCGTTGTCGACCTCGACGACGACGGACTGCGACAGCTCGTCCAGGGCGTCGATCGGCACCGAAGCCAACGCGTTCGGGTCGGTCGGGTCCACCCGTTTGGCCGCGGCCACCGCGGCTTCGTGGCGCCTGCGTTTGCGCCTGCGGCTCCACAGCAGCAGCGCGGCGACGAGCAGCACCACGATTCCCGCCGAAATCAGCAGCGCCGTCCACGACATGGAGCTGCCGCTGCCAAGGGTGGTCAGGCCCGTAGCGGCCGCCACCGCGGCGCCGCTCCAGTCGTTGCGGCGCAGGGCCGGTTCGATCTGGTCGCGGCGAATGTCGTCGACCTTGGTCGAGCTGCCGCCGGCCGCGGCGGACGGAACCAGGAAGGCATACGAGCGATCGCCGATGGCCACGGCCAGGATCGCGTCTTCGTTCCCCAGATCGCTGATGGTGCGGGTGCTTTGTGCCCACGCGACCGCACCTTGACCCGAGAAGGTATCGACGTAGACCACCCACAGCCGCACGTGGCGATCGTTGTAGAGCTTGTCGACGGCACCCTGCACCTCGGCGAGTTGCTGGGCGTTGAGCGCGCCGGCGTTGTCGGTGACGTAGCCCGGCAGCCGGAACGGCGCCTCGGCCACCGCGGTGGGGGCGACGGTGATCGCGGCGACCAGAACCACCAGGAAGGCGCCCAGTAGGCGAGCAATGCGCATAAGCGCCAATCTAGTGACCCATGTCCGACAGCCGGCAACATCGCCCCGCGACCACCGTCTTGTCACCGCCGGCCATCAGGGCCGCGCCGACTGGTCTCGACGGGGCGAAGTGCTGGCAGACTGTGCCTCGGTGACGACGAATCAGCAGGGCCGCTACGACGAGGCCGACCGCGAACGGCTGGTGGCCGAACCGCCCAAGGCCGCGGGGTTGCCCGGTACCAACACCGAGCACCGCACCGACTTCGCGCGCGACCGCGCCCGGGTGTTGCACAGCGCCGCCCTGCGTCGGCTGGCCGACAAGACGCAGGTCGTGGGACCCCGGGAGAGTGAGAACCCCCGCACCCGGTTGACCCACTCGCTGGAGGTCGCCCAGATCGGCCGGGGAATGGCTCTCCCGCTGGGCTGCGACCCGGACCTGGTCGACATGGCCGGGCTGGCCCACGACATCGGACACCCCCCGTACGGACACAACGGTGAACGCGCACTCAACGAGTTCGCCGCGGCTTGCGGAGGTTTCGAGGGCAACGCCCAGAACTTCCGGATCCTGACCCGGATCGAGCCGAAAGTGCTTGATTCCCGGGGGCATCTGCAAGGGCGTAGCGTCGGGCTCAACCTGACTCGTGCAGGGCTGGACGCGGTGACCAAGTACCCGTGGCCCCGTGGGGCGCGGGGCCGAAAGTTCGGTTTCTACGCCGACGACCGCGAAATGGCCGACTGGGTGCGGGCCGGCGCCCCGACCGAACACCCCTGCCTGGAGTCACAGGTGATGGACTGGGCCGACGATGTGGCGTACTCGGTGCACGATGTCGAGGACGGTGTGGTCTCCGGCCGCATCGACCTGCGGGTGCTGGCCGACGACGACGCGGCGGCGACGCTGGGCCGGCTCGGCGGGTCAAGTGAGATCGACGTCGGACGCGAGCTGAGCGCCGAGGACCTGGAGGCCGCTGCGCGACGGCTCTCGCAGCTGCCGGTGGTCGCCGCGATCGGCAAGTACGACGGAACGCTGGCGGCGTCGGTGGCGCTCAAGCGCATGACCAGTGAGCTGGTGGGCAGGTTCGCCTCGGCGGCGATCGCTGGTACCCACGAGGTCGCCGGACAGCGACCGCTGGTGCGTTACCAGGCCGATCTGCAGGTGCCTGCCACGGTCCGCGCCGAGGTGGCGGTACTCAAGACGCTGGCGTTGCAGTTCATCATGTCCGACCCGCGGCACCTGGAACTGCAGGCGCGACAGCGGGAACGTATCCGCCGGGTGGCGCACTGGCTGCTCGACGGGGCGCCCGCGACCTTGGATGCGATCTTCGTGCCGTCGTTCAACGCCGCCGCCGACGACGGTGCCCGGATGCGCGTCGTCATCGACCAGATCGCGTCGTTCACCGAAGGGCGGCTCGAGCGCATCGACGCGGGTAACAGTGGCGCCGGGGCGCAGTAATCAGCTGGCCGGACCGTTGCGGTCCGTACGTCGCGCGGCGGGACTCGATTGTCGCGCTCCTTCTCGGACCGTCCCGGTCCGCATCGTCGCGCGGCGGGGCCTTGATTGTCGCGCTCCTTCTCGGACCGTCCCGGTCCGCATCGTCGCGCGACCTAGACTGTGCCGATGACCGGTGCGCTGAGCGGGGGTAGGGAGCGGAAGGGCCGGATCCCCGACCGCGACATCGCCGCCATCCGCGAACAGGTGAGTATCGAGGACGTTGTCGGTGACTATGTGCAGCTGCGCCGCGCCGGTGCGGACTCGCTGAAGGGGCTGTGCCCGTTCCACGACGAGAAGTCGCCGTCGTTCCATGTACGCCCCAACCACGGCCACTTCCACTGCTTCGGCTGCGGTGAGGGCGGCGACGTCTACGCATTCGTCCAGAAGATCGAGCACGCCAGCTTCGTCGAGGCGGTGGAGCTCCTGGCGGACCGGATCGGGTACACGGTCACCTACTCCGGCGGCGGTGGCGCCGGCGTGCAGCGCGACCGCGGCAGCCGCAGCCGGCTCGTCGCCGTCAACTCCGCAGCCCAGGAGTTCTACGCGGCCGCGCTGGAGTCCGAGGAGGCCGCACCGGCGCGCAGGTATCTGACCGAGCGCAACTTCGACGCCGCCGCGGCGCGGCATTTCGGCTGCGGGTTCGCGCCGTCGGGTTGGGATTCGCTGACCAAACACCTGATCCGCAAGGGGTTCGAGTTCAAGGAGCTGGAGGCCGCGGGCGTGTCCCGGGAGGGGCGACGCGGCCCGATCGACCGTTTCCACCGCCGGTTGCTGTGGCCGATCCGCACCGCCAGCGGCGAAACCGTCGGGTTCGGGGCGCGGCGGATCTTCGACGAGGACCCGATCACCGCCAAATACGTCAACACCCCCGAGACGGTGCTCTACAAGAAGTCGGCGGTGCTGTTCGGCATCGACCTGGCCAAGCGCGATATCGCCAAGGGACACCAGGCCGTCGTCGTCGAGGGCTACACCGATGTGATGGCGATGCACCTGGCCGGCGTCACTACCGCGGTCGCATCCTGCGGTACCGCGTTCGGCGATGAGCATCTGGCGATGCTGCGCCGACTGATGATGGACGACAAGTTCTTTCGCGGCGAACTGATCTACGTCTTCGACGGCGACGCTGCCGGCCGGGCCGCGGCGCTCAAGGCGTTCGAGGGTGAACAGAATCTGGCCGGACAGAGCTTCGTCGCGGTGGCCGCCGACGGGATGGATCCGTGCGACCTGCGGCTCGCCCACGGTGACGCGGCGCTGCGCGATCTGGTGGCCCGGCGCACGCCACTGTTCGAGTTCGCGATCCGAACCGCACTCGACGAGCACGACCTGGACAGCGCGGAAGGCCGGGTGAGTGCCCTGCGCCGCTGCGTGCCGATGGTCGCCCAGATCAAGGACCCGACGCTGCGCGACGAGTACGCCCGCCAGCTCGCCGGCTGGGTGGGATGGGACGACGTCGCCCAGGTGATCGGCCGGGTCCGCGTGGAGGCCGGACACAAGCCGGGTGGGCGGGCCGAGGGCCGGCGCTCCGCGGTGGGCCGGCCCAGGCCGGCCGAGGGTGGGGCCCGTCGCCCCGATCCACGCGACCCGACGCTGTGGCCGCAGCGCGAGGCGCTCAAGGCTGCGCTGCAGTACCCGGCTCTGGCCGGTCCGGTGTTCGACGCCTTGACACCGGAGAGCTTCACCCACCCGGGCTACACCGCGGTGCGCGCGGCGATCGAGGCCGCCGGCGGCACCTCGGCGGGAGTCACCGGCGCGCAGTGGATCGAGCGGGTCCGCGAGCATGCCACGGCCGAGGCGACGCAGGGCCTGGTCAACGAGTTGGGTGTGGAGAGCATCCGGGTCGAGGACGAGGAGAAACTGCCCCGCTTCATCGGCGGCGTGCTGGCCCGGCTGCAGGAGGTGTGGGTGGGCCGTCAGATCGCCGAGGTCAAGTCGAAACTGCAGCGGATGTCGCCGGTCGAGCCGGGAGACGAATATCACGCCTTGTTCGGCGACCTGGTCGCCTTGGAGGCGTATCGCCGCAGTCTGCTCGAACAGGCCAGCGGGGATGACCTGACAGCGTGATCATCGCGTGATCATCGGTGACGGGTTATTGTTAACGTGCTGCACGTCTCCAGCGAAAGGTCAGATATGACTACCGCGAAAAATCGAGCCCGGCGTATCGCTGCTGTTGGTGCGTTTGCCGTGGCTGCGGCCGCGGTGCCGGTCCTGGCCGCGCTTGGATCGTCCACCACCTCGACCTCGACGGCCACCGGCGATTGCCTGGCCTGGGTGGGCTCACGCGACGACGGTCAGTGCATCGGCCACTCCAATGGCAACCCGACCTATATCGGAACGCCGCAGTTCGGCTACTTCGGCCCCGACACCGGCAACCCCGGCATGGGGATTATGACCGGTCCGCTGCTGCCGGGCCAGACCATCAGCGTCCCGCTGGGCTAGGGACCCTTCCCGCTACCCGTCGTCCGGCCGCTGCGGTCGGATCACCACAGTCTCCGAATCGATCTCGGTCAGCGTGACCATCGTGGGATCGGGCGACACCCGGTCGGCGATTCTCCGGCGCCCGGCCTCGATCACCGATTTGGTGGCCGGATTGCCCGTGATGGCGCGGTAGGTGCCGACAATCTGCTCGTAGCGGCGCCGGCCGGCCTTGGTCCCCAAGACATAGCCGACCCCCAGTACGGCGAGATACCGGATCACTGTGCTCCCTTCACGACGACGCCTGCCCCACCATCCTGCCTGACGTACCGGGGTTGGTGCCCGACCGCCCGTCTTGGCGTCGAGGGCCCTCGGTAGGCTAGAGTCACTCTCCGGCCCGCGTCAGTGCAAGCGCGCTACGGCGGGAGGGCAGTCCCCTGTAGCTCAATTGGCAGAGCTCCCGACTGTTAATCGGGCGGTTGATGGTTCGAGTCCATCCGGGGGAGCCAGGTCTAGCGGTTGTGTTCGAACAATCCCACCATTGCCTGCAGTTCCCGGGCAAGGCCGGCCTTGACACTCTCGGTCCGGCCCGCCGGTGAGCAGGCGCTTCGAGGCCTCCTCGGTGTCTCTTTGTGCGCCGTTGAAATCGGGCTCTCGGTCGTGGCGCTCTCCTTGAGGCTCCCACCGCGGCCAGCAATTTTCAAAGAGAGTTCTGAAATTTCGGGAGAGCAGGTTCGCCGTGCCGTCGCACCTCGTGACACCGGTGTCGGTGATCCTGGACGGTCAGCAGCGCAGTGTGGATATCCTGATGGGCGACGTCGCCTACACCGTCCACGACAGCAGTGAGTCGCTGACCTTGCAGATCGCCGGCTCGTTCACCGCCTGGGGCTGCGGCATGGGCCCCGGGTCGGTCGTGAGAACTTCTCTGGGGCAACGGAAGCGAGAACCTGGTGCAACGGAAGCGCGAACTTCTGCGGACCGATGGGGCATCGAATGCGGCGGTACGTTGTGTCTGCCCCGGCGGATTTCGAAGCGGCGTTCTACGCTACAAGCCGGCTCGACCCTCCCGCATCCGACAATCCGTTGGTTCTCCACCCGAACGGGGACACTTGATGGAATCCCACAGGACGGTTGCGGGAATGCGTGGGTGCATCGACGGTGCGGAGGCGACCCGACAGTGGTGAATCCGGCACGGGTGGGACCGCAGGACGGGCCCGGCACGACCGAACACCGGGGCCTGGTCGTCGGCGCTGCGGGGATGATGGTCGCCGGCTTCCTCACCACCCTGCTGTCGCCTCTGCTTGCGGTGTCGTTCGCCAAGGAGTTCGAGTTCGGTATCCGGTCGGCGGGCCTGCTGGTGGCATTCGGACAAGGTGGAGTTGCCGTTTCGGCCTTCGGCATTCTGCCGTTCCTGACGCGCCTGGACCGCAAGAGGGTTGGCATCACCGGAGCGTTCATCGCCGCCGCGTGTCTCGCACTGACCGGTTTCGCGACCGGATTCGGACCCGTTCTGGCCCTGCAGATCGTGATGGGGCTGGGCGCCGGATTGTGCTACGCATGTGCCAACTCGTCACTGGCCTACGCACGTTTTCCCGAGCGCGCGTTCAGTGTGGTCACCATCGCGTGGATGCTCGTCGGTGCCGCCATGTTGGCGCTGGGGCCGACCCTGCACGACATCTGGCCCAAGGTCGGTATCTACCTCGGAATGGCCGCAGCCGAACTGTTGTGCGTCGTCTTCATCGTGCGCCTACCCGATGTGCGGAATCTGCCCAAGGACGAGCTCAGCGTGGCCGAGCTCGACGAGGAGATGGCCGAGCAGGAATGGACAACTGCCGCACCGAAGGATCCGGCGACGGGATCCTCGGGATCGCACAGCACTCTGGGGCCCGCCGTCTTTCTCGTCGCCGCGCTGTTGATCCTGGAGGTCGGCAACGTGATGATCTGGACGTTCGCCGAGTCGATCGGGGAACGAGCCGGGCTGTCGGTGCAGTACACGTCGACGTTTCTGGGCCTGTCCCAGCTGATCGGTCTGGTCGGATCCGGCATCACCCTGGCACTCGGCGCCAAGGTCGGCAAGATGGTCCTGGTCGGCCCGGCGGTCGTGACGCTGGGCGTCGGCAACCTGCTCGTCGGCACCGCGATCAGCCCGGTGCCCTACACCATCGGGTTTCTCGCGATCAACCTGGCGTTCTTCTGCCTGACTCCATTGCTGCTGGCGCTGGCGGCCGAACTCGACACCAGTTCGGGCCGACTTGTCGTGGTGGCCGGGGGCGTCAGCCTGGTGGCCGGCGCCCTTGCGCCGGCCATCGGCGGCTGGATCGCCGGGGCGGGCGGGCACTGGTGGCGGCTCGGGGTGACCGCGTTGGCGCTGGCGCTGCTGACTCTTCCCCTGCTCGTCCTTCCGGTCAGCGCCGCCAAAAGGCGAACGGCGCTGGCCGTCGGACTGGCGAAGCCCTGAATGAACTCCCCGCAATCGCTCCAGGAAGGTATCCCAACTCGATGACTGTCCCGAACGCCTACCACGATCTTCCGCGGCCGACGAACAGGGTGCCGTTTCTGGGCGATGCGATGCATATCGACGCCGGTCATCCGACGCAGAGCCTGATGGATCTGGCCGACGAACTCGGCCCGATCTACAGCTTCGTCGCCCCCGGCCAGGACATGATCGTCGCATCCGGCGGGGACATCGTCGAGGAGTGCCTGGACGAAAGCCGGTTCGAGAAGAACAACTCTCCCGAGATTGTCACGATGCGCGAAATCGTGGGGGACGCCATCTTCACCTCGTGGACCCAGGAAGCGGCGTGGAAGAAGGCGCACAACATCCTGCTGCCCGCCTTCGCCCCCCAGGCCATCAAGGGCTACACCGAGAAGATGGCCGACATCGCCGACCAGCTGGTGATGAAGTGGGCGCGGCTGAACCCGGGCGACCCCGTCGACATCTGCGCCGACATGACCAAGCTGACCTTCGACACCATCTGCCTGGTCTGCTTCAGCTATCGCCCCGGGTCGTTCTACCGCCAGGACATGCCGCCAATCGTGACGGCTCTCGAGGAGGCGATAGCCGAATGCGTCAACCGCCCCAGTCGGTTGCCCGGCCAGGACATCTACGAGGCGATCAAGGGCCGCAGCCACTACAAGGAGAACATCAGCTTCCTGAACAACCTGGCCGACAAGATCATCGAGGACCGGATTCGCAGCGCCGACGTCGGCAGGAACGGCGACGTCCTGGATCTGATGCTGACCCAGGCCGACAAGGACAGTGGTGAGAAGCTCGACCGGCTCAACATCCGCCAGCAGATGCTGACGTTCCTGGCCGCCGGCTACGACACCACCAGCGGCATGCTGATGTGGACCGTCTACTATCTGCTGAAAAACCCTGAGGCCCTGGCCAAATGCTACGCTGAGGTCGATGAGGTTTTCGGCGACGACCTGTCGGTCCTGCCCACCGAGACGCAGATACCCAAACTGCAGTACGTCCTGCAGTGCATGAAGGAGGCGCTTCGGCTGTGGCCGACCGGCCCGGGATTCCAGGTCCGTCCGCTGGCCGATGAGGTGCTCGGCGGCAAGTACCGGATCAGGAAGGGCCAGCCGATCCTGATCCTGACGCCGCAGCTGCACCGCGACCCGTCGATCTTTCCCGATCCCGAGCGCTACGACCCCGACCGCTTCGCACCCGATCTCGAAGCGAACCGCCCGGCGTGGGCATGGATGCCCTTCGGCGGCGGCCAGCGGGCGTGCATCGGCCGCCACTTCTCGTTCTACGAGTCCCAGCTGCTGCTCGGCCTGATCCTGCAGCGGTTCCGGCTCCTCGATTCCTTCGACTACCAGCTGAACATCAAGGACTTCTTCTCCATCAAGCCGGTCGACCTCAACATCACGGTCGCGCCCCGCGAGGGTCGCGAAACGGCGGTGTTCGCCGGCCCGCGCGCCGCCGTCGCTGCCGAAGCACCCGCCGAAGCAGCGGCGCCCAAGCGCGTCGTCTCCGACTACGGGGCGGGAAACCCACTGCTGGTGTTGTACGGCTCGAATCTGGGTACCTCCGAGCGGATCGCCACCGAGATCGCCGAGGACGGTCGTGCCCGCGGATTCGCCGTGACGCAAGGGGCACTCGACGACCACGTGGACGCGCTGCCCAAGGACGGGCTGGTCGTCATCGCCACGTCGTCCTACAACGGCAATCCGCCCGACAACGCGGTGGCGTTCCATCGGTGGCTCGGCAGTGGTCTTGCCCCCGATGCGCTGACCGGGGTCACCTACACCGTCTTCGGTGCCGGAGATCGCGTGTGGGCGACGACATTCCAGAAAGTACCCGCGGAGATCGACACCATGCTCGAAGCGGCGGGAGCCACCCGCTTCGCCGAACGTGGCGTGGCCGACGCGTCCGATGACTTCGACGGTATGTTCCGCGACTGGTACGCCGGGTTCTGGAAGCAGGCGGGTGACGCGCTCGGGCTCGCGCCGCAGATCGAGGTCGCCACCGACATGAACCGCTACGAGATATCGGCGACCGGGCAGCGCCTGCACGCCTCGTTCTTCTCCTCCCTCGAGGCGACGGCGTACCGCATGGTCGACAACCGGGAACTGCTCACCAGGGTCGCTGCGAGCGGTCCCCTCGCGGCATCCACCCGCCATATCGAATTCGAGCTGCCGCCGGGCGTCACGTATCGCACCGGCGACCACATCGCCCTGATCCCGCGCAACGCCGCCGAGCTGGTGGGCCGCGCGGCCGCGCTGGCCGAACTCGACCTCGACGAGCTGGTGACGATCCGCGCGAACACCGGCGCCCCCAGTCACCTGCCGCTGGACACGCCGTTCGTCGTCTCCGAACTCCTTGCTGCGCGACTGGAATTGCAGGCTCCGCTCACCCGTGCCCAGATCCGCACGCTGGCCGAGTTCGCGTCCGACCCCGACGAGCAGGCCGAGCTCGCCGGCCTGGCCGCCGACGGCGAGGAGAACGTGGCCCGCTACCGCGAGCAGATCCTGTTCAAGAGGGTGTCGCTGCTCGACATGGTGCAGCGTTACCCGTCCATCGACGTGCCGCTCAACACGTGCCTCGATCTGTTGCCGGGGCTGGCGCCCCGCTACTACTCGATCTCGTCGTCACCGACGGCCTACCCGGATCGCTGCAGCATCACCGTCGGGGTCCTTCGGGCCCCGGCCCGCAACGGCAACGGGATCTTCCACGGAACCTCGTCGAACTTCCTTGCCCGCACCGAGCCCGGCACGATGGTCCCCGGATTCATCCGGCCGCCGGGTCTGCCCTTCGACGTGCCTGAGGATCCGGCGACGCCGATGATCATGATCGCCACCGGAACCGGGCTGTCGCCCTTCCGTGGGTTCCTCCAGGAGCGCGCGGCACAGGGCGCGACGGCCGAACTCGGCCCGGCGCTGCTGATTTACGGATGCCGGCTGCCCGATTCCGACTTCATCTACGAAGACGAGATCCGGCAGTTCGAGGCCGACGGCGTCGTGACTGTCGTGACGGCGTACTCCCGGGTGCAGGACGGCAGCCGCGCCAGGGTCCAGGATGCCGTGCGGGCCCATGGCGATCGCATCCTGGAGATGACCGCCCAGGGCGGCATCACCTACATCTGTGGGGGTGCCGGCACCGTGGCGCCTGCCCTGCGGGACGCCTACGCCGAGATCTATCAACAGAAGTACGGGGTCTCGGCCGAGGAAGGTGTGGCGTGGTTGGAGGCGCAGCGCGAGACGAACCGATACCTGGAAGATGTGTGGGCGGCGCACTGACCCCTGAACTCACGGCGATGTTGAGGTAGCAGATGGCAACTGGGCAGATCACCGTCACCGCGACCGCGGCGGCGATCATGGACGTACTGGCCGACCTGCCGGGGATGCTCGAATGGTCGGCGGCGGACACTGTGACCGTCACCGAATGTGACTCGGCCGGGCGTCCCACCAGCGCGCGCTGGCACGAACGCTACGGGCCGGTGTCGGACGAATTCGTGCTGCAGTACCAGTGGGATGACGACGGTGTCAGCTGGCGGTTGCTGCAGGGACGGATCCTGAAGAAGGAGGACGGGCGGTACCGTCTGGCCGCCGCCGCGGTAGGCCAGACGACGGTCGCCTACACCCTCGAACTCGGCTTCGGAGTCTGGGTGCTGCCCTGCATTCGATCGCGAGTCGAATCGATGGTTGTCGGCCAGACCCTGGCCGCGCTCAAGCGTCGAGTCGAAACGGCCTGACCGGCGGCCACCGTCAGTGCGTGGGGGCGGGCTCGCCGCCGAGATGCTCCGGATGCAGCATCTCGGCGTACCGCAACTGCTCGGGGATCCCGAAGCCGTCCACCAGCATCTCGGCGTAGGGCCGCAGGGCGCGGCAGCGTTCGTTGATCCCGCGGGTGACCGCTTTGGCCCGGTCGGTCGACAAGAAACGGTGCTCGATGTACCAGGCCTTGTCGGCCTCGATCACCGACAGCGCATACAGGTCGCACACCAGGCCGAGGATGCGGCTGGCCTCCTCGTCGGCACAGGCGTCGATACCCGCCACGAATGCCTCCAGCACGATGCGGTCGACATGCGCTGTCGCGGTGTGTAGTACGTGATCCTGCACCTCGTTGAAGGCGTCGAATTCCGGCATCTCGCGGGACTTGGCCTGTAGCCGGCGGGCAAGCGAGGACAGGAGGTACTGTTCGCGGTCCTCGAACATCTTGACCTGCGTACCCCGGTTGAACAGGCTGCCTTCCTCCTCGTTGTCTTGGCGCGAGTCGAGGATGGTCTGCATGATCGCCTCGGCCGCAGTCCGTTTGAGCACGCGATCGCCGGCGTAGTTGGCGGCGAAGCGCACCCAGTCCACGGGGCTCATGCTCTTGATGTCGTCGGCGTAGGTGGTGAGCAGCTCCTTGGCCACCAGCTGGGTCAGGACGTGGTTGTCGCCCTCGAAGGTGGTGAACACGTCGGTATCGGCCCGCAGCTCGATGAGCCGGTTCTCGGCCAGGTATCCGGCCCCGCCGCAGGCCTCCCGGGTCTCCTGGATCGCGGTGCTGGCATGCCAGGTGTTCGCTGCCTTGAGCCCGGCCGTCCGGGATTCCAGCTCGCGCTGCTCTTCGGCGTCGGGACTGTCGGCGGTCTGCAGGTCGTGGAGCTTGGCCACGAGCTCGTTCTGGGCGAACTGCAGCGCGTAGGACTTCGCGATCAACGGGAACAGCCGGCGCTGGTGCACCAGGTAGTCCATGATCAGGACTTCGCTGTCCTCGTCGGGGGCGCTGAACTGCCTGCGCTGCAGGGCATATCGCACTGCGATGTCCAGCGCAACCCGGGCTGCGGCCGCTGCGCTGCCGCCGACGGTGACCCGGCCGCGGATCAGCGTTCCCAGCATGGTGAAGAACCGTCGGCTCGGGTTCTCGATCGGTGAGGAGTAGCTGCCGTCGGGTGCCACGTCGGCGTACTTGTTCAACAGGTTCTCCCGCGGGACGCGCACGTGGTCGAACACGATGCGGCCGTTGTCGACGCCGGGCAGCCCGCCCTTGTAGTGGCAGTCCGAGGTGGTGACGCCGGGCAGGTCGTTGCCGTCCTCGTCGCGGATCGGTACGACGAAACAGTGCACGCCGTGGGTCTGGCCGTCGGTGATCAGCTGTGCGAATACCGCTGCCACCCGTGCGGTTTGGGCGGCGCCGCCGATGTAGTCCTTGCGCGATGTCGGAGTCGGGGAGTCGATGACGAATTCCTGCGCGGCCGGATCGTAGGTGGCCGTGGTCTCCAGGGACTGCACGTCGCTGCCGTGGCCGGTCTCGGTCATGGCGAAGCAGCCGAGCAGGTCGAGATTGATGATCGTCGGGACATAGGCCTGGTGGTGGCGTTGGGTACCCAGGTTTTCGATGGCTCCGCCGAACAGGCCCCACTGGACGCCGGCTTTGACCATCAGCGACAGGTCGGACATCGCGAGCATCTCGATGCGGGTGACCGCCGCGCCCACGTCGCCGTGGCCGCCGTGCTCCTTGTTGAAGGCGTCCTCGGCGGCGCCGGAGGCGGCCATGATCTTCAGCTGCTCGGCCACTTTGGTGCGGGCGATGACGGTGTTGGGGGTGTAATGGGGCCGGAAGACCTCGGTGGACAGTTCTGCCCGCATCGTGTTCTTGACATCGCGCCAACGTCCGTCGAGTGCGTTGCGCAGGTGCTCCGCTGTGGTGGTCATACGTGAAGGTAGCCCGGCTTGCGGCCGGGGAAACGTCATTGTGGCAAAGGCAGGTAAGCCTGAGTGCGGGAGGGGGATTGGGCGCGCGCACAATGACCGCCATGTCCGAGTATGACGGGGGCGCATTGGGGCCCGAGGTCGCCCTTCCCCATGACGTCGATCACTCCCATGCCGATGTCAGCGGCGGCTGGCTGCGTGCGGCCACCTTCGGGGCGATGGACGGCCTGGTCAGCAATACCGCCCTGATCGCGGGTGTGGCCGCCGGTGCCGGCGCACACACCGTGGTGCTCAGCGGTGTGGCGGGCCTGCTTGCCGGCGCGTTCTCGATGGCGCTGGGGGAGTACACCTCGGTGACGACAGCCAATGAGCAGATCGACTCGGAGGTGCGGGCCGAGCGGTTGGCGTTCCGACGCCATCCCCACGCCGAGAAGGTCGAGCTCGTGGCCATGCTGATGGACATGGGCATGAGCCAGGAGACGGCGCACAAGGCCACCGAGGAGATCCATCTGGACGAGGACCGCGCCGTGCACTTCCACCTCGCGCAGGAAATCGGTGTCGACCCGAGGGAGAAGCCGTCGGCGGCGGTTGCCGCGCTGTCCTCGTTCCTGCTGTTCGCGGTCGGTGCCATCATTCCGCTGCTGCCCTATCTCTTCGGTGCGCAGGCGCTGTGGCCCGGACTGGTGTGCGGCGGTGTCGGCCTGCTGTTGGCCGGGGCGGCCGCGTCGCGCTTCACCAAGGGATCGGTGTGGTACGGCTCGGCTCGCCAATTGATGTTCGGGCTGGTCGCCATCGGTGCCACCTACGTCGTCGGCAAACTCATCGGCACCGTGGTGTAATCGCAGCGTGAGCCGGAGGTCGCGATGATCCGCAGCGTCGGACGCGTCGGACCGTTCCGGGTCGCCGTACTCGTGGTGTGGCAGCTGAAATACAACCTGCTGGCAGTGGTGGTTGTCGCCGGCCTGCTGCTGCCGATCCCCGATACCGTCCAGACGGAGAACTCCGCGGCCATCCTGTCCACGGTCGGCATCGCAGCGTCGATCTTCATCGGGTTCCGCAACACCATCGCCTACAACCGCTGGTGGGAGGCGCGCACCCTGTGGGGCGCGGTGATCAATGACTGCCGGGCCATGAACAACGGTTTGTCCGCTGTGGACACCGGATCGGCGGCCATGGCGGCGGTGCTGGATCGCATGCGTCGCCGCCAGGTCCGCTATGCCTGGCAGCTGGCCGCCGAACTGCGCGGCGTCGCGCCGCCGGCCGGTGTTGCCGAGCTCACCGATGAGGACCCACCCGGGGCAACCGCCACCGGTTTACTCAACCGCCAGGCCCAGGACATTCAAGGGCTTTCGGCAAGCGGTCATATCGACTACCAGGCTCGGGTGATGTTGATGACGGTCAATGCCGGACTGGTGGCATCGCAGGGCGGACTCGAGCGGATCCGCAATCAACCCATGCCGATCCAATACGACATGTTCATCCGCCTGATGGCCTGGGTGTTCGCGCTCGTAGCGTTCAATCGTCTGGATGGCTCCACCCACTACTACGGCGCCATCGTCATCGGCCTGATGCTCATGGCCCTGTTCGTCTCCGCCGAGCGGCTGGGCTATTTCATCGAACGACCGATGGACAACACCATCTTCGATCTGCCGATGTACCGGTTCTGCAGCACGATCACCGGCAATCTGCTGGGTGGCGGCCATCCGCTGGCCGCGCCCCGGGAGAGTGACAAAGCCCTCATCTGGATGTAGATGCGTGCCGATGCCACGTCATCGAACCGCGCGGCGGAAATAGTCCCTCCGTTGGCCCCTCAGGCGTAGACTACCGGTAACCGAAGAGCAATGTGCTATCCCGGTGGTGGCTGTGAATTGCCATGGGCGACAGGAATACATCATATGCCGTACGAAATAGTCGATAGTCAAGGTACACGGTCCTATTCGACGGGTGACGCGAACCGGGAGCATATCGTGCCCCGGGATGGAACCCAACCTTATTACAGAGAACGCCTGGTGGCGACGATCGATTCAAAAACGATCAAGGACGTGTTTCTCTACGAGCCTGACATCGAGGAAGTTCGCCTTGTTTCCGAAATTGCCACGGTGAAATTCGGTGGCCTGTGGACAACGGGTAACCTGTACGCGGGAGAAGCCGCTGCGACCGCGCAATCGGGCCGGCGGTTTGTGACCTTTGCCACTCACCGTCACCTGCCGTTGCGCGTCCAATTGTTGGACAAGCGCCACCGAGACAGCCCCTATCTGCGCACCGCGCAGAACGGTCGTGCCGTCGTGAAGGCGACGATCAGGCGTACCGGCGTCGAGAAGGTCAGGGCCAGTGGCCACTCGTATGGCGGTATGACGCTGCCCCAAATGGCCGCCTTCTGCGGTGAGTACATTGACAGCATGGTATTGCAGGACCCTTCCGGAATAGCGCCACATGATGTGAAGTTCAGTGACCTGTGGAACGAAGAACTGAAGCCGGCCACGTCCCATTTCCGCAATTTCGAGCATTTGCCGCCGGATACGATGAAGAATGTCGCTCGGCACATCTTGGACAATCCTGTGCTCGCGTTTCGTGAGATGGTGGGGCTGCGTAATCCGGACATGCGGCCGCATTTGTCGGCGGCGAAGGAAAAAGGGATAAAGGTCGGGTTGCTCATTCTCGGACAATCCAGGATCTTCAATCCCGAGACCAACAGGTGCGTCGCCGAATCGGAGGGGATGTTCCACTTGATCGATGAAGTTCCCGACGCCTACCACATCGATCCGAACGTGAGACCCGGCCCGATCGTCGAGGTCCAGAACAGAATGTTCGACGCGCTGGAGCGGCTGGTCAGAGCCGCTTAGCCGGGCCCGGGCCGCCGCGTGGCCGGGACGCGCTTCGAGGGGGATCCCGGCCGGTTCACCCGCACTTCGCCACAACCGATTCGGCGAACTCCTCGATGGGCGCGCGGTAGCGTTCGACGCCGCCCCCGCCGAGGTCGGGCACCGTCGCCCACGGCGCACACATCACCGCGGTGATGCCGATGTCTTCTGCCCGCTTGTACAGATCCGGCGACGGCGGGTCCATCAACGCGAGCATGATCTCGAAAGGTTCGTCCTGTCGGCCGAATTCGCGGCGAAGCCCGGTCAGCTTGCCCACGTAGGCCGCGGCGTCGTCGAGCGCGTAGGCCGTTCCGATCCATCCGTCGCATAAGGCGGCCGCCCGGCGCAGCGCCGCATCCGATTCGCCGCCGCACAGTATCGGCACCGGAGCCGGCGGATGCGGTTCGATCATCATCTCCGGCACCTGGTAGTACTTCCCGGTCCAGGACACCCAGCCGCCCTGCCACAGCGCGCGTAGCGCCGGAATCATCTCGTCCAGGCGTTTGCCGCGGTTGCCGAACTCCTGGCCCAGCAGCTCGTACTCCTCCCGCATCCAGCCGATGCCGACGCCGAGCGAAACCCGGCCCTGCGACAGCTCCGCCGCCGTGGCCACCTGCTTGGCCACCTCCAGCAGCGGCCGAGCGGGTGCGACGTACACCGCGTTGGAGAAGCGCAGCCGGCTCGTCACCGCAGCCATTGCGCCGATGAGAACCCAGGTGTCCGGCCACGCGGTCTCCGGCGGCCACCCTGGTTTTCCCGTCGGCGACGGGTACGGCGAGCGAAGTTCACGCGGGTAGATCAGGTGATCGGCGCAGATCATGCCGTCGTAGCCGGCTTCGTCGACCATCCGCGCCACGGCGGGCGCCTCCGTCGTCTTCATGAACGGGGTGCCGCACCAGAACTTCATCGCTCTCCCTCGGATCGGTCCCGGCGGCGGTCAGCTGTCGCTACCGACCGTCACCGCGGTGGCCTGTTCGGTGATCTCCTCGAGCTCATCCTCCTGCGTGTCAATAGCGCTCAAATGGGGGCTCGTCGAAGCGAGTACACCGGCGGCCAGCAGAACCGCCCCGGCGCCGACCCAGAAAGGCAGGTGGGCGTTGACCCGCTCGCCCAGGACCCCGGCCAGCCACGGCGCCAGCGCCGCACCGCCGAACCGCACGAAGCTGTAGGCGGCCGAGGCCACGCCTCTCTCAACGGGCGCGGCCTTCATGACGGTTTCGGTGATCAGCGTGTTGTTGACACCGATGAACAGGCCGGCCACCACCACGCACGATGCGAGCACCGCCTTGTTCTCGGTGCCCAGCGCCATCACGGCCAGCACCACGGACATGCACAGCAGATTCACCAGCAGCGTGGGCACGGTGCCGAAGCGTCCCTGAAGCCGGGGAGCCACCACCACCGAGGTGAATGCGAGCGCCACACCCCAGCCGAAGAAGATCAGCCCGATCTCATGTGCGCTCATGTCCAGCGGGAAGGGGGTGAAGGCCAGCAGTGTGAAGAAGCCGAAGTTGTACAGCAGTGCGGTGATCGCGACACCGAGCAGGCCGCGGTGGCGCAGCGCGCGGAATGGATCGGCCAGCGTGGTGGCCCGCTCGGCCCGAGGTGTCGCCGGCAACAGCAGCGCCGTCACGACGACGGCGACCACCATGAGTGCCGAGACCCCGAAGAACGGGCCGCGCCACGAGATCGACCCCAGCACCCCGCCGACCAGCGGGCCGACCGCGATGCCCAGCCCGAGGGCCGCCTCGTAGAGGATGATGGCCTGCGCCACCGAGCCGCGTGCGGAGCTGACGATGGTGGCCAGCGCGGTCGCGATGAACAACGCGTTACCCAGCCCCCACAAGGCTCGCCACCCGACGATGCCCATCACGGTGTCCGACATGCCGGCAAGTCCCGCACCGGCGATGATCACCACCAGGCCCAGCAACAGTGTTCGTTTGGGCCCGATGCGGCTGGACACCACGCCGGTCACCAGCATCGCCACCCCCATGACGGCCATGTAGCTGGTGAACAGCAACGACACCTGCGAGGGGCTGGCGTTGAGGTTGTCGGCGATGGGCTTGAGAATCGGATCGACCAGCCCGATGCCCATGAAGGCGACGACGGACGCGAAGGCAACGGCCCAAACGGCCTTGGGTTGGCGCCACACGAGTGGCCACTCCTCACTCTTGGTGTTGGTATGCGTGGTGTGGTCTTGCGATCAATCAGTTGGCTGGGACGTTGCCGAGATGTCGTCGAGGAGCCGATGTAGGGCTCCGACAGCGGACGACAGAACCTCGCGGTCCTCGGGACAGAGCCTGGCGATGCGCGGATCGATCACCGCGGCACGGTCGGCGCGGACGCGGGCCAGGATGTCGGAACCCTTGGGCGTGATACGGATTCGCACCGCGCGTGCGTCGTCGGGGTCGGGGGCGCGGGTCACCAGGCCGGCGTCCTCCAGGCGGCGAACCTGGGTCGTCATCGTCGGCTGCGAGCAGTGGTCGAGTTCGGCCAGATCCGAGATGCGGGCCTCGCCCTGGTCGTCGATGGTGCTCAGCAATCGGGCCTGAGCCCAGGGCAGCGGCAGGCGGATGCGCTGGGTGGCCAGCCGGTTCAGCCGTGCGACGACGGTGAGAAGGTCCGAACCCAGGCCGGTACTGACGCCCGGCGCCGGTGGGGTGTCACGACGGACTGTTGGCGCACGACTCATGGACCCATATTTGCATAGATATACTATGTTGTCAGGCGCGGCCGGCGATGGCCTTCCTCACAGCTCGTCCGCAGTCAACCATCGCCGGTGGTAGGTCGGAACACCGGTAGTTCCCCGCCGACTGGCAGAATCGTGAAATGACCGTGACCCGACCGGGGAGGCTCGAACAGCAATCTCCGGGTTCGGCGTCCCGCCGGTCGCTGAGTCCTGTCGAAATGGCGCAAGCGGCGGTGATGGCCGCCCTGAGTGGAGCGCTGGCGATCGTCTCGGTGGTCGTGCCGTTCGCCGGTGGACTGTCGCTGCTGGTGACCGTCCCCATGGGCCTGCTGGGCTACCGCTACCGGCTGCGGGTGCTGCTCGCCGCCACCTTCGCCGCGAGCGTCATCGCCTTCCTCATCGCCGGGATCAGCGGTTTTATGGTGGTGCTCAATTGCGCCTATGTCGGCGGCCTGACGGGCATCATCAAACGCCGTGGGCGCGGCACTCCGACCGTCATCGCGGTGTCGGTCGTGGCCGGGGTGGTCTTCGGGGTCGGGATCATCGCCGCACTCACCGTGCTGGTGCGGCTGCGCACGCTGACCTTCCAGGCCATGACCGCCAACGTCGACGGTGTCGTTGCGGTCGCCTCGCGCGTCGAGGTGCTCAAACCCGGCGCGCAGGCGTTCCGGGAGTTCTTCACCACCGCGCTGGACTACTGGCCGCTGGTGTTGATGGCCTATTCGATCTTCTCGATCATGATCGTCACGCTGGTCGGCTGGTGGGCGTTGTCGCGGGTGCTGGAGCGGCTGCGCGGCATCCCCGACGTCCACAAGCTCCGGGCGCCGGTCGAAACCGGGGCCGTCGCGCCGATCCCGGTCCGGCTGACCGACGTCCGGTTCCGCTACCCCAACGCCGACCACGATGCGTTGCGCCCGCTCAGCCTGAAGATCGAGGCCGGCGAGCACATTGCCGTCACCGGAGCCAACGGGTCGGGCAAGACCACGCTGATGCTGATGCTGTCCGGTCGGGAACCGACATCGGGCACCATCGAGCGTCCCGGCGCGGTCGGCCTGGGCCGGTTGGGCGGGACGGCGGTCATCCTGCAGCACCCCGAGAGCCAGGTACTGGGCACCCGGGTCGCCGACGACGTGGTCTGGGGCCTTCCGCCGGGAACGCACACCGACGTCGCCAGGCTGCTCGACGAGGTCGGGCTGGCCGGGATGGAAGAACGCGACACCGGCGGGCTCTCCGGCGGCGAGCTGCAGCGGCTGGCCGTGGCCGCCACCCTGGCCCGCCGGCCGTCGATGCTGATCGCCGACGAGGTCACCAGCATGGTCGACCAGCAGGGCCGCGAAGCGCTGCTGGGGGTGCTGTCCGGTCTCACCGAGCGACACCGCATGGCACTGGTGCACATCACGCACTACACCACCGAGGCCGATATCGCCGACCGGGTCGTCAACCTCAGCGAATCGGTCGACAACACCGACATGGTCGAAAGCGCCGCCGCCCCGGTTCCAACGGTCAGCACCGCGGTACACGCGGGCGCGCCCGTGCTGCAGCTCGACCGTGTGGGCCATGAGTACGGCAGCGGCACTCCGTGGGCCAAGAACGCGCTGCGCGACGTCAGCTTCAGCGTCGGTGAGGGTGAAGGTGTGCTGATCCACGGGGGCAACGGGTCGGGCAAGTCCACCCTGGCCTGGATCATGGCGGGTCTGACCACACCGACCACCGGTTCGTGCCTGGTGCGCGGCCGTGCGGCCCACGACCGTGCCGGCGACGTGGCGATCGCGTTCCAAGCCGCCCGCCTTCAGCTGATGCGCAGCCGGGTCGATCTGGAAGTGGCTTCCGCCGCGGGGTTCTCACCCGACGACAAGACGCGGGTGGTGGCCGCGCTGGCCAAGGTCGGCCTCGACGGGTCGCTGTCCCGGCGGCGGATCGACCAGCTCAGCGGCGGTCAGATGCGCCGGGTGGTCATCGCGGGCCTGCTGGCCCGCCGCAGGCTCTCATCCTCGACGAGCCGCTGGCCGGTCTGGACGCCGCCAGCCAGCGCGGGCTGCTGCGCCTACTGACCGATCTGCGCCGCAACTCCGGACTGACCGTGGTGGTGATCTCTCACGACTTCGTCGGCCTCGAGGAGCTGTGCCCACGGATCCTGCACCTGAGCAACGGAGTCATCGCACCGGCGCCGGCCGCGGCGGGAGACATGTCATGACGGCCGAGCGTTCGCCCCGGCCCGTGGTGCTGCTGCGGCCGGTTCCCGGCACCTCGACCATCCACGAACTGTGGGCGGGCACGAAACTGGTTGTCGTCTTCGCGGTCTCGCTGTTGCTCGCGTTCTACCCGGGCTGGGTGCCGATCGCGCTGGCCACCGCCCTGGTCGCGGTGGCCGCCCGGATGGCACGGATACCGCGGGGCGCCCTGCCGTCGGTGCCGAAGTGGGTGTGGATCCTGCTGCTGATCGGCGCCGGGACCGCGGCGATGGCCGGCGGCAGCCCGGCGCTGCACCTGTGGTCGGTGGATCTCGAGCTGGGTGGACTGCTGAAATTCCTGCGGGTCACCGTGCTGTCGATCGTGCTGCTGGCCTGGGGAGCCATGGTGTCGTGGACGACCAATGTCGCCGACATCGCACCCGCGGTCGCCACACTGGGCCGGCCGTTCCGGTGGCTGCGCATCCCGGTCGAGGACTGGGCGGTGGCACTTGCGTTGGCGCTGAGGGCCTTTCCGATGCTGCTCGACGAGTTCCGGCTGCTGTATGCGGCGCGGCGGCTGCGGCCCAGGCCGGTGCTGCCGACCCGCCGGGCGCGCCGCCGGCGGTGGGCCATCGAGATGGTGGATCTACTGGCGGCGGGCATCACCGTGACCCTGCGGCGTGCCGACGAGATGGGCGATGCCATCACCACCCGCGGTGGTACGGGCCAGATCTCGGCGGCCCCGTCCCGGCCGCGCCGGGCCGACTGGGTTGCCCTGGGGATCTGTGCGGCTGTCTGCGCGCTGGCGGTCGCCTACGAGTTGTTGATCGTCGGTTAGCGCCGCCGGGGAGCCGTTCCTCACCGACATCGACACCAGGGTCGTGAATGCCGAGCCGCCGCAGCCGTGGCGTCGATCTCGCTGCGACGCGCCGCAAAGCCGTGTGCTGGTGTGCCCGCTACGGTGGAGCGGTGACAGCACGTGATGTCGACCCTGACTTCATTGCCCTGCCGCGCCACCAGCTGGCCGATGCCGCCTTGTCGGCGGCCCGGGAAGCCGGGGCGGATTACGCTGACCTGCGCATTCATGGGCTCACCACCGAAGTGGTGCAGCTGCGTGACGGGGAGCTGGAGACCGCCGTCGTCGACCGTGAGATCGGCTTGGCGGTCCGGGTGATCGTCGACGGCACCTGGGGTTTTGCCTCCCATGCCGAGCTGGCCCCCGAGGTCGCCGCCGACACGGCCCGCCGGGCGGTGGCCGTGGCCTCCTCGCTGTCGGCGCTGAACGCCGAGCGCATCGAGCTGGCACCCGAACCGGTCTACACCGACGTGAGGTGGGTGTCGGATTACCGGATCGACCCGTACGCCGTGCCCACCGCCGACAAGATCGACCTGCTCGAGGAGTACTCCGGCAGGCTGATGGCCGCTGACGGGGTGGACCACGTCTGGGCGATGGTCCACACGGTCAAGGAGCAGACGTTCTACGCCGACACGTTCGGCTCGGCGATCACCCAGCAGCGGGTGCGCGTGATGCCGATGCTGGAGGCGGTGGCCGTCGATGCCGCCGCGGGCAGCTTCGAGTCGATGCGGACGCTGGCCCCGCCCACCGCCCGCGGCTGGGAGGCTTTGGCCTCCGACGAGGTGTGGGACTGGTCGACCGAACTTGCCGAGCTTCCCGTGCTCCTGGCCGAGAAGACCAAGTCGCCCAGTGTGACTGCCGGACCCACCGATCTGGTGATCGACCCGACCAACCTGTGGTTGACCATCCACGAGTCCATCGGACATGCAACCGAATACGACCGGGCGATCGGCTACGAGGCCGCCTACGCCGGCACCTCGTTCGCCACCCCGGACAAGCTGAACACGATGCGCTACGGCTCTCCGGTGATGAACGTGACCGCCGACCGGACCGTCGAACACGGCCTGGCGACAGTCGGTTACGACGACGAGGGAGTGGCCGCCCAGAGCTGGGATCTGATTCGCGACGGGATCTTCGTCGGCTACCAGCTCGACCGCGTGTTCGCCCCGCGGCTGGGGATGGCCCGCTCCAACGGGTGCTCGTATGCCGACTCCGCGCACCACGTGCCGATCCAGCGGATGGCCAACGTGTCCTTGCAGCCCGGGTGCGAGGACCTGAGCACCGGGGACCTGATCAGCCGGGTGCGCGACGGCATCTACGTCGTCGGCGACAAATCGTGGTCAATCGACATGCAGCGGTACAACTTTCAGTTCACCGGTCAGCGGTTCTTCCGGATCCGCAATGGCCGTCTCGACGGCCAGCTCCGCGATGTCGCCTACCAGGCCACCACGACCGACTTCTGGAATTCCATGGAGGCCGTCGGCGGTCGGCAGACCTGGCGGCTGGGCGGAGCGTTCAACTGCGGCAAAGCCCAGCCCGGTCAGGTCGCCGCGGTCAGCCACGGGTGCCCGTCGGCGTTGTTCCGCGGGGTGAATGTGCTCAATACACACACGGAGGCGGGCCGGTGATCCCCGCACAACAGGTCGTCGAACTCGCCCTGCAGGCCGCCGAGCAGTCCGGGCGCGCCGATGAGACCATCGTCATCGTCACCGACCGTTCGGATACGTCGCTGCGCTGGGCGGGCAACTCCATGACCACAAACGGCGTCTCGACCAGCCGAACTACGACGGTGATTTCCGTAGTGCGCGAAGGCGGCATCGCGCACACCGCCTCGGTGCGCTCCAGCGAGGCCGACCCGGCGGCGATCAGTGTCATGGTGGTGGCCGCCGAGGAGGCGGCCTGCGCGGCCCCGGAAGCCCGTGACGGCGCCGCGCTGCCGACCGGAAGTGGCGTGCCCGACGACTGGAATGAGCCGGTGCCCGAAACCGGTGTCGAGGTCTTCGCCGATGTCGCCGAGTCGCTGTCCACCGGATTCGGCAGGCGCGAGACGTTGTACGGCTATGCGCATCATCTGGTGGAGACGACGTTTCTGGCCACCTCGACGGGGGTGCGCCGCCGCTTCACCCAGCCGACCGGAACCGTGGAGATCAACGCCAAGCGCGACGGCGCCAGCGCGTGGGCGGGGGTGAGCACGCCGTGGTTCGTCGAGGTGCCCACCGACGCCCTGCTCGAGGACCTGTCGATGCGGCTCGGCTGGGCGCAGCGCACGGTGGAACTGCCCGCCGGCCGCTACGAAACGCTGATGCCACCGTCGGCGGTGGCCGACATGATGATCTACCTGGGCTGGTCGATGGACGGCCACGGTGCGCAGGAGGGCCGCACCGCCCTGTCGGCGCCGGGCGGCGGCACTCGGGTGGGGGAGAGGCTCACCGAGCTGCCGCTGACGCTGTATTCCGATCCGTTCGCCGCGGGCCTGGAATGCACCCCGTTCGTGGCCGCCCCCAGCAGTTCGGAGCGGATCTCGGTGTTCGACAACGGATATGACATCGGCCGGGTCGACTGGATCCGGGACGGCACCATCAACGCGCTGGCCTACCCGCGAGCGGCCGCGACCGAATACGGCACGGCCCCCGCGGTGCCCGGCGACAACCTGCTGATGACCGGCGGGTCGGCGGACCTGGCCGACATGGTGGCCGCCACCGAGCGCGGGCTGCTGCTGACCACACTGTGGTACATCCGTGCCGTCGACCCGGCGACGCTGCTGCTGACCGGGCTGACCCGCGACGGCGTGTACCTGATCGAGGACGGCGAGGTGACCGCGGCGGTCAACAACTTCCGGTTCAACGAGAGCCCGCTGGACCTGCTCCGGAGGGCCAGCGAGGCGGGCGTGGCCGAGGGGACGCTGCCGCGGGAATGGGGTGACTGGGCCACCCGCGCGGTGATGCCGACCCTGCGAATCCCCGACTTTCACATGTCGTCGGTGAGCCAAGCGCAATGAACTAGTCGGGCTTCTGGTCGTAGGCCTTGACGCGCCACTCGCCGTCGACGAGGCCGAGTCGGTTCCAGCAGGCGGTGCGCTGGGCCACATCGGCCAGTGCGGCATCGAGCTGCCCGAGTAGCGCGCGGTTGAACGCGTCATGTGAGACGAAAACCAAAGGGCCGCTGCCATGTTCGGCCACCAGGTCGGTGAAAGCGGCCAGGGCGCGCCGGCGGACGGCATCTCGCGGTTCGACTCCCGGGGCGTTGTCGATGCTGCCGTAGCGGGCGATGACCTCGGCGCGCAGTTCGCCGGTGTGTGGCCCGTAGTCGCGATCGTTGAGCCGATTGTCGATGGTGGGCACAACCCCGGCGGCGGTGGCGATCGCCTGTGCGGTGGCCACCGCACGCTGCAGTGGACTGCTGATGACCGCGACCGGCTCCCTGGTGGCCAGCACCTCGGCCAGCCGGGCGGCCTCGGCCATCCCGACCTCATCCAGCGGCGGATCGCTCAACCCACGCAACCGGTCTTCGGCGTTGAGCACTGTGCGGCCGTGGCGGGCCAGGTAGACCTCGGTGGCTCCGGTCATCGCAGACATCTCTCCTTCGGTGATCAGCCCGCAATCTATGCCATCGGCCTCGACGGTCAGCTGCAGTTGGCCAGAGCTTGTTCCACTGTTCGCAGTGCGGCGTCCACGTCGTCGGCCGACGTGGCCCAGGAACAGACGAAGCGGGCCACCGGGCGATGGCGACCGATCACTTCCAGGGCGAAGTGTTCACCGACGGCGGCCAGGGCGGCCGGTGGAAGGTCGACGAACACCTCGTTGGCCTCGGTGGGCGAGGTGAGCCGGATGCCCAGTGCGGCCAGCCCGGCACTGAGCCGGGCGGCCATGGCGTTGGCGTGAGCGGCCAGGGCCAGCCAGTCGCCGTCGCCCAGCAGCGCATCGAACTGCGCGGAGACGTAGCGATGCTTGCTGGCCAGGTGCCCGATCTGCTTCTGGACGAATCCGATGCCCTCGAAGTGCTCGGGGCGCCGCACCAGGATGGCATCACCGAACAGCATGCCGTTCTTGGTGCCCCCGACGGTGACGATGTCGGCGTCGCCGACTGCTTGCAGGGGTGCGGTGTCCAGCGCGGCGATGGCGTTGGCGACGCGGGAGCCGTCGACGTGCACCAGCAGGTCGAGATGGTGGGCGTGGTCGACGAAGGCGGCGATGGTCGCCGGGGCCCACACCCGGCCGCTCTCGGTGGACTGGGTGATGGTCACGATGCGCGGCTGGGAGTGGTGCACGTCGCCGCGCCGGGTGACCGCACGGTCCAGGTGGGCCGGGTCGATGATGCCGTCCTCGCTGGGCAGTGCGGTGATGGTGGCACCGGAGATGCGAACCGGACCGCCGGCCTCATCGACGATGGCGTGTGCGACGTCGCTGCACAGGATTTCGTGCCACGGGCGGATGCCCGAGGCCAGCGCGATGATGTTGGCGCCGGTGCCGGTGAAGGCGAACAGCACGTCGGCGTCGGGGGAGTCGAAGGTGTCTTTGATCCGTTCGGCGGCGCGCAGGGTGAGCGGGTCGTTGCCGTAGGACGGCGTGGGGCCCTCGTTGGCGGCGATGACGGCGGCCATGGCCTTCGGGTGGGCCGCGACGGCGTTGTCCGAGGCGAATGCGCTGGATACCGCAGTCACCGTTGTTTCCCGAGCCTCGTGCCGGGTCGGGAAGTTGTGCATATCGGGACGGCATCTGCGGACACGAGGGCCATGATGTCACTCCGCGGGCCGGTGTTGCGTCGCTCGGTCTGTGCTCAGCAGCCGGCGTTGTCCGGGTAGAGCGCGTCGATCACCGTTGTGACCAGCTGGGCTGGGGTGGGCGGGTTGCTGTCGGGGCTGTGGGCCAGCGCGAGCTCGAGCGGGACGAGCGTTGACCGTTGGAGTTGGGTCAGTGCCCGGTCTCGGGCCTGCACGGCAGCTAGGACGACCCCGGCGAGATAGCTGACCGCGTCGTTCCAGGATCCGGGAGGTTGGATGCCCATCGGTGCGGGAAGTGGTTGTGCGGCCAGTTCGGCCAGCCCCTGGTCGGTGCCGTGCGCCAGCGGGTTGATCCACGCCCAGTGTGGGATGGGCAGCCGGTGTCGCTCCAGGAATTCGGGGTAGGTACCGGCCAGAAAGCACTCGTAGCCCTGGGCAGTGCTGATGTCGGGGAGCAGCGCCACGGTCGAATCGCGGGGTCGTTGGCTCCGACGCTGGGTCCTATGCCGGTGATGATGTGACATGGTCGGATCGTTGTTGGCGGGGTGTTGGTGTTGTGCCGTTGGCTGCGCTCCTGCGTCCCCGGATTGCGAACCGCCGCGTGAATGAGGGTCCGGGGTGCAGCCTTTGGTGCACCGTTGTCAGGAACCGTTGGTGTTGTTGGCCTTGTAGGTCGAGGTGGCGGTAGACCGCGAGTTTGGCCCAGTCCTCGACGAACACCCAGGCGATGCAGTACACCCAGACGAACCCGATCTGTGCCCAGGTGATGGGGGTGACCAGACCCAGACCGAAGGCCACCAGCAGGGTGGCGAGGACCTTGGTGACGATGGCGGTCCACAGCATGATCGGGGCGGGCCACGGACGAGCCCAGAACGGGCCCCGGCTGCGTGCGACGAACAGGGTGAGGTGTCCTGCGATTGCGAGTTTGAGGAATATCAGCGACTGGATGTGGGCGATGTCCAGGTGCATCCACTGCTTGGCCACCAGCAGCATCCCGAAGGTCTCGATCACCCCGACCAGTCCCAGGGTCGTGGACACACTGAGCACCCGGCGCATGTCCCAGCGCACCGGTTCGGGATCGACCGGTGTGTTGTCCACGGCAATGGCCATGATGGGTAGGTCGTTGAACAGCGCCAGCAGGATGATCAGGATCGCGGTGATCGGGTAGAAGTCGAACGCGAGCATGGCGGCCACCACGAACAGCACGATCCGGACGGTTTCTGTGACGCGGTAGATCGAGTACGAGTTCATCCGTTCGAAGATCATTCGGGCGTGTTCGATCGCCGCGACGATCGTCGACAGCCCGGGCGCGGTGAGCACCAGGTCGGCGGCCGAGCGCGCCGCGTCGGTGGCGCCTGCCACCGCCACCCCGGTGTCGGCCTGTTTCAGTGCCGGGGCGTCGTTGACCCCGTCACCGGTCATGCCGACGAGATGCCCTCGTTCTTGGAGGGCTTTGACGATCGCGTACTTGTGCTCGGGGAACACCTCGGCGAATCCGTCGGCGGCTTCGATGCGCTCGATGTCGGCCTCGCCGAGCTGGCGTTGCGGGTCGTCGCCGAGGAGGTCGCTGGCCGGCGCGATGTCGGTGCCCATGCCGACGCGTCTGGCGATCTCGCCCGCGATGGCGGTGTTGTCGCCGGTGAGCATCTTGATGGCGATGCCGTGTTCGCGGGCCTGTTGGATGGTCTGTGCGGAGTCCTCACGCGGCGGATCCGAAAGCGGCAGCAGGCCCAGAAACCGCCACGTCGTGTCGTCGTCACGCCGGGCCACTCCGAGGGTGCGGTAGCCCGCCCCGGCGAGCCGACCGACCGCACTGGTGGCCCGATCGCGGGTGGCCGGGTCGACGTCGCACAACGCGACCACCACCTGCGGGGCACCCTTGGTCACGGTGAACGCGGTGTTGCCGGTACTGATTTCGGCGGTCGAGCGCTTGCTTACCGGGTCGAACGGGACGAAGTTGCTCTGGTGGTAGTCCCGCAGCGCTGCGGGGTCGGGCAGGCCTGCGACCACCGCGCGGTCGATGGCATCGGCGGAGTCGGGCGCACAAGCCAGCGCGGCGGCGAGAACCACCTCACCGGCGTCGGCGGCGTCGATGACCACCGGATCACCCAAGGCCAGCTGGTTCTGGGTCAGGGTGCCGGTCTTGTCGCTGCACAGCACATCGATGCCGGCCATCTCCTCGATGGATTCCAGGTGGGTGACGATGGCTTTCATCTTTGACAACGCCATGGCGCCGACGGCCATGGTCACCGACAGCACCGCCGGCATGGCCACCGGGATCGCCGCCACGGTCAGAATGAGCGCGAACTGGATCAACGTCAATACCGCTGCGCCGCGGAACAGTTCGACGATCACCAGCAGCGACACCAGGGCAAGGCTCAGCCAGATGAGATAGTCGCCGATGGCGAGTACCGCCTTCTGGAAATGCGAGACCGGAGCGGCGCCGGCGACCAGTCGGGTGGTCTTGCCGAAGTAGGTGCGTGGCCCCGTCTCGGTGACGAGCGCGGTCATCTCACCCTGGACCACGACCGACCCGGAATACGCCGATTGGCCGCGCCGCTTGTCCACCGGCAGGGACTCACCGGTCAGCGCGGACTGGTCGATGCGCACGTAGTCCCCGTCGAGCAGCGAAACGTCGGCGGGCACGATATCGCCGAGCCGAATGCGGACCAGATCCCCGGGTACCAGATCGGCCGCGTCGCGCTCGCCCCAGGTGCCGTCGCGGCGGACCGTCGCCCGCAGCGCCAGCTGCTTCTTGAGCGCGGCGACCGCGTCGGCGGCGGCGTGTTGCTGCCAGAACCCGACGGCGGCGTTGACCACCAGCAGGATGCCGACGATCGCCACGTCGTCCCAATGCCGCAGCACTGCCGAGAGCACCAGGGCGACCTCGATCATCCACGGGATCGGTCCCCAATAGAAGGACGCGAACTGCGCGAGTGCGCTCCGGTGGTGCTCCTCGATGGCGTTGGGGCCGACCGACGCCAGCAATCGCTCGGCTTCGGCGCTGGACAATCCGCCGCCGTCGGTACCCAATCGTTCTTGCAGGTCTTCGATCGTCGGATCGTGGGCGGCCACGGTGTCGGGGGGTGCGCTCATGGTCGGCCTCCTTGTCGATGGATGCTCGTGGTCGGGTGCGAAGTGAAAGAGTCTGGTGCGCAACCCTTCTCGCGGACAGCTTCCGGTCGGCTCCGACAGGGGCCGGACCTGTGCTGCGACGTCAACACGCCAAGCCGCAAAGGGCACGCGGAACAGAGTTCTGGCGTCGGTGGTCTCGGGGAGGTCCAATCCCGGGGTGCGGTCCGGCTGGCCGTTTCGGCCCCTGTACCTGCAGCAGTCACGATTCGCTCCTTCCGGTCGAGTGGTCTCACACGACGAGTGCCTCATCGCAACTACTTCCGACCTACGCCGCTCGTCTGGTCGAGAGGTAGGAACTGGGTTCGTGTTGCCTGAGAAGCCTGGACGAATTGTCGGCAACCGGCCCGAGGTCGAAGGTTGATGTGGTCGAGCCGCGGGGACGGGCCGGTGCCCACGGGCAAGGCCGGCGGGTTTTCGACCGGGCCTCGCCCTGGCGGGCAGTGCTGGCGCCGACGCGAAGGTAACCCAACGTATGCTTGGGCACGCTACGGCGGAGATGACACCGGTCCCTATAGCCATCTCTTCTCGAAGATGACTTGAGCAGTGTCGCCGACGCCCAGGCACGGCGATCAACAGCACTGTGGGACGCAGCGCCGCTGTTCGCCGGGGATGAGTTGCCTGAGACACTGTCTTCACAGCTCATCTAGCTACGGGGCGGTAGCTCAGTTGGTTAGAGCCGCGGACTCATAATCCGTAGGTCGCGGGTTCAAGTCCCGCCCGCCCCACCAGTACGTTCGCACGAGATCGGCTACAAAACCTCCGCTTTCCGCCGTTCGGCCGCCGGCCGTGGCCCGACCGGTCAAGTGGCTCGCTCGGGCAGGGGGACGAACCGACGCAGCTTTCCGCTCGCTTCCTGACGCGGCAAGCGATCGACGGCCCGGATCGTGATCCCCGGATCGGAAAGCCCGTGCGGGCGCAGCGCTGCGGCCACCGATGAGGCCAGCGCGTCGACATCGGGGTCGCCGACAACGAGGACCTCGGCACCACGCGGGGTCTGCCGGACCTGGTATTCGGAGATCTGCGGATCGTTGCCCAGCACGTAGCGAAACGCGGTGGCGGGTGTCGTCGCCGTCGCATACCGGAAGTCGTCGTCGCGGCGTCCGCGAATATCGGCCACCCGCGCGAGCGCAGTTCCACACGGGCAGGCGCCATCCAGCCAGCTCACTTGGTCACCCAGGTCGTAGCGAATGAACGGAAATGTCTTGTTGGCCAACCCGGTGGCCAGCGTGCGAGCCGCCGGCGCATCTTTCGGCACGGGTCCGCCGTTCTCGTCGACCCGTTCCAGGATCACCTCGTCTTCGCATACATGCAGTCCGTCGGCGAGTCCGCAACCGACGGCTTGCACCCCGATCTCAGTCGACCCCCACAAGTTGTGCACGGGCACGTTCCAGGCCTGAAGTATCGCCGCGCGGTCCTCTTCCAGCAGTGGCTCGGAGTTGGTACTCACCCGCACTGGCCGGATATCGAGGTCGCCGGCAAGCGTTGCGAACGCGAGCTTGCCCACCACTGTGGCGTATCCGACCAGATGGGTGGGTCGGTAATCGGCGACCGCCGCCAGGATCTCGTCGAACGGCGCCCCGGCCGGTATCACCGCCGTGGTCATCTCGGGGATGGTCGGCACGTCGAACAACGGCGTGCTCGCGTGCGGCGGCGCGCCGGCTGACAGTACGGCGAGTCGGGCCGGTGAACGCGGCAACGGCTCGAGGCGTTCGGCGCGCACCTGCATGCGCCAGGCCAGACAGGCGATCGAAATGTAGACGTCCCAGTCCCACACGTAGACCCCGCGCACGCCGCTGGATCCTCCGGACGAGAAGATCTGGTGGTCGCGGCCCGAATAGGAGAACCATTGTTGCGCGGCGAGGCGGCGTTCAGCCTTGCCGCGGTCGAGATCGGGTGTGGTGACGATGGTGTCCCAATTGTCCTGGGCTTCCTGCTTGGTCATTGCTGGCAGACGGTGCAAGTCGGCGACCTCCATGGTGGCCGGGTCTATGTCACGAAGCCTGCGGACGTGGAACGGCGATCGCTGTTGGGCGTATCCGATCAAGGCCCGCAGCCGTTGCCGTTGAAAGCGTTCGAGTGTCTCGCGCGACCAGGCCAGCCGGCCGACATGGTCCTCCATGGCGGCCTGCACTGCGCTCAGGTGCACAGAGCGCAGCCGCCGATACGCCGTCTCGGCTATCCGCGTCGCCTCACCGGCGGGGCTCGATTCGGGCATTCGCCAACTCCCTGTGTCTTCTGCTGTGGTCCCGCACGCGTGGCGGCGTCGCCCCAGGCTCTTGAGCAACCCGGCGTACCAGACACCGCTATGACGCTACCTCTAGGCCTGACATTCGGAAGGGATACAACGTGTTTGGAGACATTCCGTTCAACTCCTCCTCTATCGGCTCAACGGAATCGCGCTTAGCCTAAAACCCAACCGGGTCTGTATCAGCGCGGTAGGGATGTGCAACCCGAAGCCGAAGTCACAATCCGTTGGTCCCGGGTTCGAGCCCCGCCCACACATGAGGTATACGACCATCGGCTGATGCTTAACAGGTGTTTCGGTTGATCCTTGACACGCCCGGAATGAGGGAGTCGAGCGTGGCCGAGCAGGGGTACCAGAACCGCCTATGCCCGGCCGTGCAGAATCGCCTCGATGTTGCGCTCGGCGAGTGCGGTGATCGACATGAACGGGTTGCAGCCGAGGTAGCCGGGCAGCAGCGAGGCATCGTTGACGAACAGGTTGTGGTAGCCCTTGACGCGTCCGAACGGATCCGTGGCGACACCGCGCACACACCCGCCCAGTGGATGGACGGTGTTGGGCGCAAACACCTTTCCCTCGAACAGATCGCTGCGGTAGTCCACGCCATTGGCCTGGGTCACCCGGTCGAAGACCGCGCGAGCGCGCTCGATGAGGTGATCGGTATGGTCCTGGGGCCAGTCGATCTTGATCGTGTCCGAACCCCGGTCGTAGGTGATATCGGCCCGGTCACCGGTCTTGACCATGACGTAGTAGCCCAGTGCATAGGTTTCGACGGGCAGCGGTATCGAGAACATGCTCGCATACACCGGGTTGTCCGGGTCGTCCCGCCCGTCGAGGTCGATCATGCCCATGAGGGACTGCTCGGTGCCGGCCGGATCGCTGTGCTTGAGCATATGCGCAACCATGACGTCACCGTTATTGCCGTAGCCGTGACCGATCTCCTCGCTCAGGTCCGGCAGGGCTCCCGTCTGGCGGGCCCGCAACAGGATCGTCGTGGTGCCGAGCACCCCGGCATTGAGGTAGAGCTGGTCGCAACCTATTTCACCGCGACCCACCTCGTGGCCCCAACGGTCGATCTCCCGGGTGGACACCACCCACTCCCCGGAGGGCAACTGCGAGATCCCGGTGACCTCCGTGAGGGGCTTCAGGGTCACCTTGCCGGTTGCCAGGGCCGGGGCGACATACGTCTGATCGACACTGCCGAATCGGCCGTAGTTGTTGCCGTACTGCTGCTCGAAGTTGAGTGCCGAACGCGGAACCAGACCCGCCGCTTCCTTTTTCAGATAGTCAAAGGAATAGGCGCTGCCGTTGTAGTCGACTTTGTAGCCGGCATTGGCCGCGTACTCGCGTCCCACGCGGGCGTACTGGAAGCAGGGTGTCTGCTCGAACCAGTCCATATCGCGATAGCTGATGCGCAACGTGGTCTTGGCGCGTTCGATGTAGGTGCCGAGGAACTCCGACGGCTCGATGTCGGGGAATGTCGCCCGGATCTGGGCCGTCGTGGGGATGGCCGCGATGGCGGCGTTGACCATCGACCCGCCACCGACTCCGACACCGCGAAACACACTGTGCGCTCCGTAGTCGATCTTCTCGCAGATCCCGGCCTGGACCGGCTGGGGCGAGCGAACCTTCTGTGCGACCTGAGCGATCGAGACTCCCTCGTAGGAGGACACCAGGCTCGGTGCCACGGGCGTGAACCAACCGGCACGGGTGTCGGGCGGCAACATCTTGGAGAACCGTTTGCCGTCGTCGTCCGGGGTGTTCCAGAACCTGCCCTTCTCCAGGATCAGTGTGTCGACTCCGGCCTGACCGAGCCGCAGCGCCGACACGCCACCGCCATAGCCGCTGCCCACGACGATGGCGGTGTAGTGCTCTCGGGCGGGCCGCGAGCCGGCAGTCCGTTCGTAGCCCAACGTGATGGCTCCGGCGCCGACCGCCCCCAGCGCGACCCCACCGAGGAACTGCCTGCGCGAAAGACCCGTCATGTACGGCTGCCGAACAGCACCGGCTCCGGGGTGGCCGAGTCTGGGATGCCCACGTAACTCCTCACAACCGCCCGGACGTCCCCCGAAGCCGCCTGCGGCCGTTGCTCATGTTAGCTGAAGCAAATAATCCTAGTCGAGGCCAGGGTCTTGGCGGGGTCGGATTGCACCCACGGCAGTGAAGTCCGGATTCGGCCGGATTTCCGGTAGCCGAAACGGCCATATCGGGCAGGCGCGGCACCCGCACTGGCGTGTTCTCGGCCGCCCCGCCGCGCGCAGGGTGGACCGGCGCAGTTTCGGGACTCGACGCCATTGACCTCGATGCCCTCCAGCGGGCCCGGACATCCCGCGCATGGTCGTCGCCGACGCGGATCCATACACCCGGCGGGCGGGATTGTCGGAGACGCAAGACCACCGAGCGTTGTCCGCGCCCCGGTAATGGCGTGTCGATTTGCTCGAATACGGCGTTGTGGCCAGTTCAATTACTCCGAGGCGATGCCGCCTCATGCCACCACCTCGGTTCTGAACTGCATTTTCGGTGTTGTCTCCATATCGGTGGGCGGCGTGGCTGATGGCCGGCAGGTTCTTGAATGAATAGCTGGCCAAATTTTCTGCCGTCAGTCGACCCGCTGATCAGGCAAGACGCCGGGCAACCACCGGTAATTGCGCAGCAAGTCTTGCGCAATCGTGCGGAAAATCTTGCCCTTTCACATAATTTTCGGCGCGCATCGCGGTAGGTTCCTACGGGTCGCAGTCGCAAGTATGAACAAGTGTGGATGGGAGTGATTCGGGGATGGTCGCGTCCGTTGTTCCAGGTATGACCGTAGGAGTGGCGTTTATCGGTATTGGGGTGTTGTTTGCCGCCCATCCCCACGGCCCGACGCCACCGGCCGTGGCGGACGTGCAACTGACCACCACCGAGTTCGCCCTGGCCCCGTCGAGCGCAGGCTCCGACCAGCCGTGGTGGCTGGGCGGCGATGGCCTGCTCGGCTCCAGCGTCAGCGCGTCGGCGTCGGTGGCCCTGCCCACTGTGCTGGCCGCCGCGCTCACCGACATCGTCAATCAACCGGTCGTCGGAGCGGGCGGATGGCTGATCGGCAACGGCACCGCCGACCACCCCAATGCCGGTCTGTTGTTCGGCGACGGCTTCACCTACACCGCCCAGACCTGCCAAGTTAGCTGCAGGGGTGGTAACGGCGGGTTCATCGGCAACGGCGGTGGCGGCTACGGGGGCGGTAACGGCGGGGACGCGATGTTGTGGGGCAACGGCGGCGACGGCGGGGACGGCCTCGTGCCGGGCATTGCCGGTGCCGGCGGCGACGGCGGCCGTGGCGGTTTGAAGTGGGGCGATGGCGGCGACGGCGGCAATGGCGCGCCCGGCGGTGCCGGTGGTGACGGCGGCGCTGCCGGCGTCCTGTCCTGGTTCGGCAATGGCGGCGACGGCGGCCGTGGCGGCAACGGGTCCGAGCCCGGCGCCGGCGGCGCCGATGGTGGCAACGGGGGTGTGTCCGGGCTGCTGGTCGGCCGCGGCGGGCGTGGCGGCGACGGCGGCGATGGGACGTACGACGCGCAGGTCGGCCAGGATGCCAGCGGAGGCGACGGCGGCAACGGCGGCCGCGGCGCAATCTTGGTAGGCGACGGTGGCGACGGCGGCGACGGCGGCGATTCCGCTCCGCTGGGTACCCCCGGCAATGGCGGCCAGGGCGGTGGCCGCGGGGTTGTCGGTAGGAGCGGCAAGCCCGGAAGCACGGGCAACGTCGGAGAATCCGGCGCCCCGGTTTCCCCTTCGCCCCGCGCAGCCGCCGCTACCGGTAGCGCGTCGAAGACGGGCGCGAAGACCGGCGGAACCGGCGGTAGCCGCCGCCGATAGCGGCCGAACACCGGATTCGCAGGGTTCCGTAGTCAATCCACAGGATCGCCGACCGGCCCCGACAGCAGTCGGTCGAACACCGAAGCTGCGACACTGGCAACTGGTTGAACATTTGCGGACTAGGTGTAGAGACGGTAAACACATACCCATGCCTTCAGCGGCGCCACCCTCCTCGCGGGCACCCTCGCACACGGATGGCGTCGCAGTCGACGCTCCGCGGTGGCGAGACCCCAAGCGCTACCTTTGGCTGCTGGGAACCATCGTCCCCGCGCTCGTCTTCGGGTCGTGGCTGGCCGTACACATGACGGGCCAAGACCTATTCTGGTGGAGCGGAACGCTGCTGACCTTCGCGATCATGCCGGTGCTGGACCACCTGGTCGGACCCGACGACGGCCACGCTCCCGACAACGCGCTCGCAAGGCTGGAGGTCGACCCGTTCTATCGCTGGGCCACCTATCTGTACCTGCCCACGCAATACCTGTCGCTGGCCTTCGCGTGCTGGCTGTGGAGCGGCGGCGGCTGGCTGTCGATGTCGACCGCCGACAAGATGGGCCTGATGGTGACCGTCGGCATCATCGCCGGCTGCGCCATCAACGTCGCACACCAGTTGGGGCACACCCGGAAGTGGGCGGAGAAGCGGCTCTGCAAGGTGGCATTGGCACAGAGCTGCTACGGGCACTTCGTCGTCGAACACAACCGCGGACACCACGTCCGGGTGGCCACGCCCGAGGATCCCGCCAGCTCGCTGCTGGGAGAGGGCCTCTATCGGTTCATTCCCCGCTCGGTGGTGGGCGGCCTGGTCTCGGCCTGGCGACTCGAGGCCAAACGCCTGGTACGCCGGGGCCGATCACCCTGGTCGCTGCGCAATGACGTGCTCAATGCCTGGCTGATGAGCGCGCTGCTGTTCGCCGGGCTGGTGGCTTGGTTCGGCGTGGTGGTGCTGCCCTGGCTCATCGGGCAGGCAATCATCGCCGTGAGCCTGCTGGAAACCATCAACTACATGGAGCACTACGGGTTGCGCCGCCGGCGGCGCCCGGACGGACGGTACGAACGGGTGCTCCCCACCCACAGCTGGAACAGCAACACCGTGATCGCCAACGTGTTCCTGTTCCATCTCCAGCGGCATTCGGATCACCATGCCAATCCGCTGCGCCGATATCAGGCGCTGCGACACAACCCGGAAGCTCCTCAGCTGCCAAGCGGCTACGGAACGATGCTGATGCTGGCGTTGATCCCGCCGGTATGGCGCCGAGTCATGGACTGTCGCGTACTCGACCACTACGGCGGTGACATCAGGTTGGCAGCGCTGAGCAGGCGCCGGGCGATGACCGTGCGCGAGCAGCCGGGCGGCGCGCAGGATCGGTGCGGAACCGCGGCAGAAATGTATGACCTCGGCTGACATTTGACGGGTTGTTCCGGCCGGCTTCCGGTGGTGGGGGAATGGCTCCCAACTGCCCCATCCGGGCAGGTGGGAGCCGGTAATATATGGCCGTCGGATCGGTCCGTAGCGGCCGTTTCAGGCGCGCTCTCGCCTGCGGGGGCCGGTCAGTCGGCCGGGGCCCACACCGGCGAGCGGCCGGGGGGAGGTGACTTCATAGCCGTCATCGGCAGGGCCAACACGGCGGATGTCGAGGCTGCCTTCGAGGCGATGGTTCGCATGCGGAGCTTCGAGGAAGCCCAGGCCGCGATGTGGCGCGACGGCTTGATCTCCGGCGAGATGCATCTCGGCATAGGCGAGGAGGGGATTGCGGCAGGGGTCGTCGGCAATCTCGTAGACGGGGATGCGATGGCGCTCGACCACCGCTCCACCCCGCCGCTCGTGGCGCGTGGGGCCGACCTCGAGTCGCTTTTTCTGGAAGTGCTCGGTTCGGAGAAGGGTCTGTGCCGCGGCCAGGGTGGACACATGCACCTTCTCGCGCCTGAGCTCCTCGCCGCCTCCGATGGCATCGTCGGTGCGGCCGCTCCTCTGGCCTGCGGTTTCGCTCTGGCCGCCAGACATCTGCTCCCCGGGCGGGTCGCCGTGGCGTTCTTCGGGGAGGGTGCCGCCAACCAGGGAATGCTGCTCGAGGCGCTCAACCTCGCCGCGGTGTGGAGGCTGCCCGTGCTGTTCGTCTGCAAGGACAACGGCTGGTCGATCACGACGCGGAGCAGGCAGTTGACCGGCGGGAGCCTGGTGCGACGAGCTCGCGCTTTCGGCCTTCGCGCACACGCCGTCGACGGAAGTCGCTTCGACGCCGTGGCCAGGGTGAGCGCGCGGTTCATCGACCGCGCGCGGCGCGGTGGCGGCCCGGGATTCCTGCTTGCCCGCTGCCACCGGCCGCACGGCCACTTCCTGGGCGACCCCATGCTGCGCATGCTCAACGAGCCGCTCGGACAGGCGCGCCAACTGGGTCCGGCGTTGATGCAGGCGACACTCGCCGAGGGCGGCGCGCGCCCGGCGGCCAGGTTGACTGCCCTGGGTGGTGTCGGGGGGCGCGTGGCCCGGCTCACCCTGCAGTACACGTTGCGACGACGCGACCCGCTGGACCGGGCACGCGCGCTGCTCGCTGCCGACACCGCCGCACAGATCGAGGAACGGGCATCCGCTGAAGTCCGTGCCGCGGCCCGCACCGCACTGGACCGGGCCGCGCTGTCGCAAGCGGGTGAGGGCCGATGACGGTCCTGACATTCGCCGACGCCATCGATGAGGCGTTGGCATCGGCGATGGCCCGCGACGAACGTGTGATCACCTTCGGTGAGGACGTCAGGCTGCTGCGCCGCAACCTGCTGGCGCGTTTCGGCGCGGACCGGGTCATGGACACCCCGATCAGCGAGTCGGCATTCCTCGGTGCGGCGGTCGGCGCGGCGATGGCGGGACTGCGTCCCGTCGTCGAGATCATGCTGGTCGACTTCGTCGGCGTCGCCTTCGACGCCCTGCTCAACCATGCGGCCAAGGTGGAGGCGTTCTCGGGCGGGCAGTGGCGATGCCCGCTCGTCGTACGGACGTCGTGTGGCGCTGGGTACGGCGACGGCGGCCAGCACGGCCAGGCCCTGTGGGGCATGCTCGCGGGGATACCCGGGCTCACGGTTGTCGTGCCCTCCACGCCGGCCGACGCCGCCGGGCTGATGATTGCCTCGATCGACCATGACGGTCCGGCCGTCTTCATGGAGCACAAGCTGTTGTCCGACTACTGGCTCGACTACCTCGGTGGAGCGAGTCGGCCCGGACTGGACTTCGACGTGCCCCCCGCGGGGGCGACGGGCGAGGTGTCCGGCTTCGACCCCAACCCGCTCGGCCGGGCCGCCATCCGGCGCCGCGGTGGTGACGTCGTGCTGGTCAGCGTCGGTGTCGGGGTCCATCGGGCGATGCAGGCAGCAGACATGCTCACCGACGAGGGCATCGAGTGCACCGTCCTCGACGTGCGCACCGTCGCTCCGCTCGACCGCGTCGCGATCGTCGAGGCGGCGGCTCGCACCGGCGCAGTCGTCGTGATCGACGAGGACTACATCCGCGCAGGACTCACCGGGGAGGTTGCTGCAATGCTCGCCGAGGAAGGCGTCGCCACCAAGTTCGCCCGGGTCGCCGTCGAATCGACGATCCCCTTCGCCCGCCATCTGGAGCGCGACGTGCTACCCAATGCCGAACGTATCGCCGACGCCGTGCGGCGACTCGACGCCTGATCGTCTCTCGGTTCCCAACAGGCCTTGCGGTGCGCGCGACGGGTCTGCATCGCGCTGTTCAACGTGTTCTTCCAATGGGAGTGGCTGGCCGACGCGTATTCTCGCGGGCTGTGGATGAGACACATAACAAGTTCAGGCCGGTGGCGTGACGATGCCGACGGGATTGCTCGACGGCCGGGTGGCCATCGTGACCGGCGGGGCGGGCAATCTAGGTGCCCACGTCTGTCGGCTGTTCGCCGCCGAAGGTGCCCACGTCGTGATCAACGACGTCAACGTCGACAATGGCAATGAGCTGATCGGCCAGATAGAGGCCTGCGGGGGCCGGGCAGTGTTCGATTCCACAGACGTGTCGACGGTCGCCGGGGGTCAGCGGCTTGTGCAGCGCGCCGTCGACGAGTTCGGCACGGTGGACATCCTCGCCCTGCTCGCGGGCCATATCCCTTTTAGCCCGCTGGCCGAGGTTTCCGAGGACGAGTGGGACGCGGTGATCACCAGCCACCTCAAGGGGCACTTCACACTCATCCAGGCCGCAGCGCCCGTCATGCAGGAGAAGCGATACGGCCGCATCGTGGGCTTCTCGTCCGTGCAGGGCACCATCGGTGACTCGAATATGGTCCCGTACTGTGCCGCCAAGGCCGGCATCATCGGGCTGATGCGAGCCGTGACTATCGAACTCGACCAGTTCGGCATCTGCGCGAACACGGTGTGCCCGGCCGGTCGCGATGGCGTCCACGGGCCCATCGCCGATCGGCTGGCCGGTCCGTCGGCCAATGTGGCCCCGCTTGTCGCCTATCTCGCGAGCGAGGAGGCGGGGTGGATCAATGGCCACGTCTTCGACATCTCCGGGTCGGGCAGGCTGGGCCTGTACCGGCCGATGGTCCCGGAACGGCTGATCGAGCAGCCAGGGGGCTTCACGCTCGACCAGGTGCGCGACGCCGCTGTCCGCCTGTTCGAACCGATGTACACCCAAGAACCCCGTCAGCGACCGCGCCTACTCCCGCCGGCCGGGGAGGAACTCGATCGTCTACCGCAAGGCATTTCGCCGCTGCTCCGCGAGATGCTTTCCACCCAAGGGCTGTTCCCGCCGCCGGAGACGCCACCGCGCACGCCGTGGCGCTGACCGGCCCAGCGCAGGGCGTCGTTCTACATGGAGGACAGGGTCGAGGGCAACAGTCACCACGACCGCGTGGCCACGGTGACCGGTGGTTCCGGTCTCATCGCCGATGCCACATTCGCTGACATGCAGACCGTCACTGTTCGATGAAGCGTGGGGAGCATCGAGCGGTTCCACTGCAGTCTGCTGGCGGAGCTCCTCTCCACGGTTGAACGGCAGACGTCAAGGCCTACCACCCTCCGCGGTGGTCCTCGGGTGGTCGGGATCTCTGTCGAGTGAAGCAGTATTCATGACGAGAATCGCGGATCCCGGCAAAGGCCGGCTGACCGCGCCGACCGCACCCTTTCACCAATCCCGGGGTGGCCAAGCGCGTGGGAGCATACGCTGCCATGAGTCGAGCAACGCCACCGAACAAGGAGGACTCAGCGTATGCGCCGTCACTCACCCCTAAGACGTGTGCGCACCGGGGGGTGGGCGTCGATCAAGCCGGTTGTTGGTACAGAATGACCGCTCGCCCAAGTTTGCCCAAGGAGTTGCCGGTCGCGCTGCAATGACGACTCATGACGAATCCGCGTTGCATCTCGATCGCGACAATGACGGGATCCACGCCATCCGCGACTGGACGGTCGGCTACGTCAACCGCCACCCGCTGGGCTCGCTCACAACCGTCGGTGAACAGTTCGTACTCGGCGTGCGTACCATCCAATATTTCTTCATCGACCTCGTCACCGGGCGCTTCCAATGGCAAGAGTTCATCCGCCAGGGCGCCTTCATGGCCGGCACAGCAGTGCTGCCGACAATTCTGGTGGCATTGCCGATCAGCGTCACACTGTCGGTCCAGTTCGCCTTGCTGGCCGGTCAAGTCGGTGCGACCTCACTTGCGGGCGCGGCGAGCGGTCTCGCGGTCGTTCGTCAGGGCGCGTCGTTGGTCGCCGCCATGCTCATGGCCTCGGCGGTCGGATCGGCCATCACCGCCGACCTCGGTTCGCGGACCATGCGGGAAGAGACCGACGCCATGGAGGTGATGGGCGTCTCGGTCATCCGCCGTCTCGTCGTACCCCGCTTCGCCGCTGCGATCATGGTGAGTTTCGGGCTCACCGGAGTCGTGTGCTTCGTCGGCTTTTTCGCCAGCTACATGTTCAACGTGTACTTCCAGAACGGCGCTCCCGGAAGCTTCGTCGCTACGTTCGCGTCCTTCGCGACACCGGGCGACATGGTCCTCGCGCTGCTGAAGGCCATCATCTTCGGCGCGATCGTCACCGTCGTGTCGAGCCAGAAGGGCCTGTCCACCAAAGGCGGCCCGACGGGGGTCGCCAACTCGGTGAATGCCGCGGTGGTCGAAGCGATCCTGGTGTTGATGATCGTCAACGTCGCCATCAGTCAGCTCGACGTCATGCTCTCGCCCAGGACCGGACTGTGACGTGACGACCTCCGCCTACCTACCATTTGCGCCGATCGCGGCGCGGGCGACCCGGCTCTATCGATGGGCCACCCGGCCGATCATTCGGATCGGGCACTTGCTTGTCTTCTTCATTCGGGCGCTGGTCGCGGCGCCGATCGCCGTGCGCCACTACCGAGCCGAATTCCTGCGGCTGCTGTCGAACATCACGTGGGGCAATGGGTCGCTGGTGGTGGGTGGCGGCACCGCAGGCGTCGCGGTCGTCCTCGGCGTGACCGTCGGTGCGCTCGTCGGAATCGAGGGCTACAGCTTCCTCGATCTGCTCGGACTTGGTCCCGCGACCGGCTTCGTCTCGTCATTGGTCAATACCCGCGAATTGGCCCCGTTGATGGCCTCGATGGCGTTTGCGATACAGGGCGGCTGCCGGTTCACCGCCCAGTTGGGATCCATGCGTATCGCCGAAGAGATCGACGCCATGGAATCTCTTGCCATCCGCCCGATCCCGTTCCTGGTGACCACCCGGCTGCTGGCCTCGCTGGTCGCGATAGTCCCGCTCTACGCCGCGTGCCTGGCGATCAGCTACCTGAGCACCGAGATTGTGGTGGGGCTCAGCGGCGGCGGTTCGACCGGCTCCTACCTACACTACTTCTCGCTGATGCTGGCCGGCAAGGACATCATCTATTCGCTGCTCAAGGCTGTCGTCTTCGTGTGGATCGCCTCGACGATTCAGTGCTACTACGGTTTCTACGCGAGCGGGGGTCCCGCGGGTGTGGGAGTCGCCGCCGGACACGGCATGCGTGCCAGTATCACCGTCATCATCATGGTGAACATGCTGCTCACCATGGCGCTGTACGGCGTCGACTCCGGTGCAAGGTTCGGTGGCTAGGCCGATGGGTAGTCCCAATTCCCTTGAGCTGGACGGGCGTGGCCCCTCGGACCGGCAGCTGCTCGGCTGCGGGGTGGCGGTTCTCATCGTGGCGAGCCTGATCACCGCGACACTGTTGTACAAGTCGACCGGCAGACTCAACGACTACGTGAAAGTCGTCGCCGATCTGGTCAACGTCGGCGACGGGCTGCCAGAAAAGTCGGACGTCAAGTATCATGGCGTCCTCGTCGGCGCGGTGAACAGCGTCGTCCCCGCGGCATACGGAAAACCGAACTACGTCCGAATCGACCTCAAGCCCGACTACGCCAAGTCGATCCCGGCTACGGTGACCGCTCGCGTGGTCCCCAGCAACATCTTTGCCGTGTCGTCGGTTCAGCTGGTGGACAACAGTTCTGGGGGGCCGAGCGCAGCGATCCGCCCGGGCGCCCACATCCCCGAAGACACCCGCCTGCCGACCGTGCTGTTCCAGACCACCATCAGCAAGCTGCGCGACCTGCTCAACGCGAGCGGGCGCGGCCGGGAAGACACGTCCGTGGGAATCATGGCCGCGCTGGCCGCCGCCACCGACCATCGCCGCGTCGCGCTGGTGGATGCCGGCAAGGATCTGGATCGCCTCCTCGATCAACTCAATTCGATCGTCAGCACCGACACCGGCCCGTCGACACTGTCCGCGCTCGTCGACGCGACCCGGGGACTTGAGACAACTGCGCCGGACCTCTTCGACGCGCTGCACCGGGCCGTCGAACCCATGCAGACCTTCGTCGAGACGCGCGGACAGTTGGCCACACTGCTCTCCGGGGTCGATCACACGCTGGGCACCACGCACCAATCGCTGGCAAACCACATCGACCAGCTCATCCATATCACCACGGACTTCACGCCGGTACTCGGCATACTGGCACTGAAGTCCAACATCTTTCTTCCGGCCGCCGTCAAGATGGACAACCTGGCCACCAGGTTCATGAACGAGGTCTGGAGGCCGGACGCAGCGGTCTTCAACGGGCGGGTAAGCGTGTCGTTCACCCCCTCCTACTCCTACACGCGTGCCGACTGCCCGCGTTACGGCGAGCTCAAGGGACCGAGTTGCTTCACCGCGCCACTGGTCCCGGTTCGGCCGGATCTGCCGAAGGCGCTGCTCCCGCAGAACTATCAGCCGCCCAAGGATCTCGCACCGCCGCCGGGAACCGTCATCGGCCCCGACGGCAACCTCGTCGCCGTCGGCCCACCGCTGATCAATCCGACTCCCAACCTGACAGACCCCAACCCGCCGCTTCCACCGGGGGTTGCCCCGTCGCCGCCGGTACCGGGGACCGCCAATCCCGACAATGCGCCGCCACCGCCACCGCCGGCGCCGGTGTCGGCTGCGCCAGCATCGTTCGGCGGCAACGTCGGGCCTGTCGGCAGCCAGGAAGAACGAAACATGTTGGGCGTGATCACCGGTCGGCCGGCCACCGTGGCCACCGAGCTGCTGCTGGGGCCGGTTGCCCGTGGAACAACGGTGTCGTTGACTCGTTCAGCTCCGGTTGGGAGTCGGAAATGAAATCTCGTGCGCCGCTCATCGGCCTGTCGCTCTTCATGGTCGCTGCATTGACTGTCACCTGGCTGGTGTATGTGAGTCTGCGCCGCGACGTGGCCGGGAACACGGCGTCGTATTCGGCGGTATTCAACGATGTGTACGGCCTTCGTGAGGGTGACGACGTCCGGATGGCCGGGGTGCGGGTGGGCCGCGTCGAAAAGATCGGCCTGGAGGGGAAACTGGCGAAAGTCTCGTTTGTGGTCCAGGACGAACAGCCGTTGTTCGGCAACACCGTCGCCTCGGTCACCTACCAGAACATCGTCGGACAGCGTTACCTCGGGCTGTCGCTGGGCGCCGAAGGCAGTCATGATCGGCTGGCGCCCGGAAGCGTCATCCCGCTGGATCGCACCGAACCGTCCTTCGACGTCACCACGCTTCTCAACGGCTACGAGCCGCTGTTCAGTCTGTTGAACCCACGCGATGCCGACAACCTCACCAAAGCGCTCATCCAGTCACTGCAGGGCGACACTTCGTCTCTTGCCACGCTGGTCAGCCAGACGGCAACGCTCACAAAGACATTCGCTGGAAAAGATCAGGCCCTCGGCGACGTGATCACCAATCTCAACAAGGTGGTTCGCAATCTCGCCGAGCAGAACGATAACCTCGACGGCGTCCTCACCTCGACCCGTGACATCGTTTCGACCCTCGACAGCCGGCGTCCGGAACTGGTGTCCTCGGTAGGTTCGCTGGCGCGGGTGATGGACCGGGTGTCCACCTCCGCCACGGACGTATACCCCTCGATTGCCGAACTCATCAATCGACAGCCCGGTGTCGTCCGGCACCTCCTCAGCGTCGAACCCCAGGTGGCGTTCTTCGCCGACAACGTTCCGCTGGCGTTGAAGGGACTCACTCGAATGGGCAACCAGGGCGCCTACGGCAACGGCTACGGGTGCGACGCCAACGTCCTTGGATTCTTCCCCGGCCTCAACGATGTGGTGCCGATCATCGTCGACGCCGCCACGCCCGGAAACAAGGCGCAGCACACCCCGAAGTGCAGGAACAATGACTGATTCCTGGGTGCGCGGCGACGATGCAGAGCGAGCTGCGAGTGATGGGGAGGAGCCGCGCAATCGGACCCTGCGGCGGCTGAGGCGTCCGCTGGAGAGTCACAACACGACGTGGCTTGGCTTGATCGCCGTCGCGGTGGTCGCGGTGGTGATCGGGGCCATGGTGGTCGTCCACACGCTCGGCGTCGGGTATCGCCACTACACGGCGGAGTTTCTGCAGGCGGCCTCGCTGCGGGCCGGAAACCAGATCACCATCGCGGGCATACCGGTCGGCACCGTCACCAGCATGAAGCTCGCCGGTGACCACGTCGAGGCGGGTTTGAAGATTCGCGAGGACATCGTGCTGGGCAAGAACTCGAGAGCCGCGATCAAGGTCGCGACGATTCTCGGTTCGCGCTACCTTGCGCTGGAGCCCAGTGGCCCGGGTTCCGTGCCGAGCGGCACCTTCGACTTGGCGCACACCGAGGTTCCCTACGACCTGCAGGTCGCATTGAAGGACGCCACAACCACTTTCGAGCAGGTCGACTCCGACAGGTTCGCGCAATCGCTGGCGCTGCTCGGCAAGCAGCTCAAGACGATGCCTGCGGTGGTGCCACAGGCGATGGAGAACATCGACTCCCTGTCGTCGATCATCGCGCAGCGCCGCGATCAGTTGGGCGAGCTACTCAGAAGCACCGAGCAGGTCACCAACACGTTGCGCCGCCAGCAAGCCGACATGGGCAGCCTGGTCAACCAGGGGCAAGACCTGATAACCCACTTCGTTGCGCGACGTGCTGTCTTCCACAAGATGATGCAGTCGCTGACAAACCTGGTCAACATCCTGAGCACGATCGTCATCGACGACCGGCCGCAAGTGGATGCGTTGATGAAGGACACCCGAGATCTCACCGACATCTTCGCCCAACACGACGATCTGCTGCGCAACATCCTGCAAGTCAGCCCGGTGATGATGCGCCAGGTCGCCAACATGACCGGTGACGGCAACGCTGTCACCTTCGCCGCGCCGGCCGGCGCGCTCATCGATTCCTGGATGTGCGCCATCAGCGGCCGCGCCGAGCAGTTTGGCATGATCCCGTATTTCAAGGACTGCAAGTGACCGGGAAGCGGGCCACCGCCAGGATCAGGATCGTCGCTGTCATTGCCGCGGTGGCGGCGGTGATCGCAGCGGTCGGTGTCGGGTGGTGGTACTTCGGCGCTAAGCAGGACCCGATCACCGTGACGGCCCAATTCGACAGTGCCTCAGGCTTGTACGAGGGCAATGTGGTGGCGGTGCTGGGCATGCCGGTGGGCAAGATCACCAGGATCAGCCCACGGGGCGGCTACGTCGACGTGGAGTTCACCATCGACCGCAACGTCAAGGTCCCCGCCGACGTTCAAGCCGTGACGGTTTCCACGTCCATCCTCACCGACCGCCAGATCGAGCTCACCCCGCCCTACCGCGGCGGCCCCACCCTGGAAGACCACGACACCATCGGCTTGACCCGTACCAAGACGCCCGTCGAATTCAGCCGGGTGCTGGCCGTTCTGGACCGGGTGACCAAGTCACTCGAAGGAGACGGTCATGGCGGGGGTCCACTCGCCGACCTGATCAACAACGGTGCGGCGGTCGTCGACGGCAACGGCGCAAAGATGAAACAAGCACTCAACGAGCTGTCCAAGGCGCTACGACTGAGCAGCGACGGCGGCGCGCAGACCCGTGAACAGATCACCACGATCATCAAGAACGTCAGCTCGCTGTCCGAGGCTGCCGCCGCCAATGACGCAAAGCTGCGGGAATTCTCGTCGACCATTCACCTGGCCAGCCAGATTCTGGCCGACGAGGACATCGGCACCGGCGATACCGGCAAGAGACTCGACAAACTGGTCCAGCAGACCGCCGATCTGCTCGACGCCCACCGCGACACCATCAAACAGGCGATTCTCAACGGCAACGCCCTGGCGAAGACGGCTACCGACGATCAACGCGAGATCACCGAACTGCTCGACTTGGCGCCGATGGTGGCCGACAACGTCTACAACACCATCGACCAGTCCAACGGTGCCCTGCGCGGGCGCCTTCTCACCGACCGGGTCGTATTCGACAGCCAGTGGTCCAAGGAGGTCTGCAACGTGATGGGCCTGAGGCAACTGGGCTGCAGCACCGGGACCCTGCAGGACTTCGGACCTGACTTCGGGCTCACCTACGTGCTGGACGGCATGGCGGCGATGGGACAGAAGTGATGACCGCACGCGGGAAGTCCGCCCTCGCAATTGTCCTGGCCGCAGCAGTCGTCAGCTCAGGATGCGCCACCAACGGGCTTGCCAGCCTTCCTCTTCCGGTCCCGGGGATGAGCTCTGCGGGGTATCGGCTGACCGCGGTCTTCGCCAACGCCCTCAACCTGCCGATGAACGCGAAGGTGAAGCTCGCCGGCGCCGACGTAGGGCAGGTCGAGTCCATCGTTGCCCGCAACTACACCGCGGTGACCACGCTGCGTATCAGCGCGGGGGTCCGGTTGCCACAAGGCAGTAGCGCCGAGCTGCGCACCGCGACACCACTGGGTGACGTGTTCGTGGCGTTGCAGCCACCGCCGGCGACCGATCCGAACGCAGCCATGTTGCACGACGGCGACACCATCGGCCTGGACTCGACGGCGGCGTCCGCGACGGTCGAGTCGGTGCTGAGCTCAGCGGCGGTGCTGGTGAACGGCGGAGCAGTGCGCAACTTCACCAACATCATCAACGGTTTTGGCAAGGCGGCGGGCAACCGGGGCCAGGCGCTGGCAGATCTGATTCGTAAGTCGAATCAGCTGCTGGGAACGCTGGATTCCCGCTCTGGGCAGATCTCGACCGCGATGACCGAAATGTCGAGCCTCGCCGACGAGCTCGACGCCAAAGAGCGCACCATCACCGAACTGATGGCGGCCGCCGGGCCCAGCACCGAGGTCCTTTCCGCCAACACCACCGAACTGTCCCAGCTGGCCGTACAGGCCGGTGACACCGCTAGGCTGCTGGCCAGGTTCCCGTCGATAGGGGGAACCGACACCAGCGGCCGGAGCATGATCGGCGACCTGAACACACTTGCCGGAGCCTTCAACGACATTGCGGTGAGCCCGGATACCAGCTGGCTGCCGGTGAACCGTATGCTGCCCCCGTTGATCAAGTCGACATCCGGCTTTGCGGTCGCCGGGAGCGGCAGTCTCGACCGGCTGGTGCTCGGATCGACACCCGACATCGGATTCCCCGGAGACATCGGGTTCCACGGGCCGAAACGGTACAACTGGAATCAATTCATCGGCTCGTTGAAATACACCTTGTGGCGCCTGCAGGAACGAGTGGTCGGGCGCGGCCCGAATTCGCCGCAGGTGCCGGTGATACCGGATCCGAACATTCCGGGGGCGGTCAAGGTCGCCCCGCTGCCGGAGCAGCCGGCCCCCGGCCCGCAGCCGCCGGAGCCACAGCGATGATCGAGGCGATCGCCAACACAATCGTCCGCGTGGTGCGGGCGGGCCACCGACGACAGACATGGCTGTCGGTGGCCGGACTGGTCCTGACACTGGTCGTTGCGACCGCCTACCTGTTGGCCGGCGCATTGCGGGTGACACCGTTCGCGTCGTCCTATCGGGTCACCGTGCAATTGGCGGACTCCGGTGGACTGCTGCCCAATCAGGATGTCTCGCTGCGGGGGGTGCGTATCGGGCATGTCCAGTCGCTGCAGATCACCGAGAGAGGTGTGGATGCCGTCGCCGACATCACCTCGAAGGTGAAGATCCCTGCGTCGAGCATCGCGCACGTCTCGGCGCTGTCTGCCGGGGGTGAGCAAACCCTCAACTTCGAAGCCGACACCGGCGCCGGACCCTATCTGCACGACGGCAGCGTCATCGCAGTCGACCGGACCACCGTTCCGCTGGGCATGGCACAGTTGCTCGCCGACGCCGACGGAATGCTGGCCCAGGTCGATCCCCACAAGATGGAACTCATCAAGTCCGAACTGAGCCTGACCAAACAGGGCCCGCAGAAGTTGGCCGCCATCGTCGACGGCGGCAAGTTCCTGATTTCGACGCTCGATTCGGTGCTGCCCGAAACCACCAGCATCATCAAGACCAGCCGGGTGGTGCTGAACCTGGCAGCCGACAAGAACGCCGGCCTGGCAGCCATGACCACGAGCCTCAACCGCACCCTGGCCGGCGTGGCCGGGATGCAGGGCGGCTACCGCCGCCTGATCCAGCAATCGCCGCACAGCCTCTCGACCGTCGACGGCCTGTTCGCCGACAACTCCGAGGTGATGGTGCAGCTACTGGCCAGCGCAGCCAGCAGCGCGCAGCTTCTCTACCTGCGGGTGCCGGCGCTGAATGCGCTCTTCCCCGACTACCGCGGATCGGTGTTGGACGCCCTGAATACCACCATTCACGACCACGGGATCTGGGCGACGGCTGACTGGTACCCCCGCTACGCCTGCGACTACGGCACACCCGCGTTTCCGCCCTCCGAAGCCGACTATCCCGAGCCCTTCATGTACACCTACTGCCGCGACGACGATCCCGGGGTCCTGATCCGTGGAGCCAAGAACGCGCCGCGGCCGGCCGGTGACGACACCGCCGGTCCGCCGCCGGGGGCGGACCTGGGGCGCAGAACCGATCCGACACCGAAGGGCCGCTACACGATCCCCACACCGTACGGCGGCCCAGCCCTGCCGATAGAGCCGCCGCACTAAGACCGACACCCGTCCAGCCAAGGAGATGATTGTGGCCACGACGACCGAAAAAGATCTCGACGCCGACACCGAGGACGAAAAGCCCGGCGCCGCACAGGAAGACGCCGCTGCGGAAAAAGCCGAGGACGAAAAGCCCGGCGCCGCAGCCGCCGAGGCCGAGACCGGCGAGGACGCCGAAGCTTCGGCCGGCGACGGCACCGACGATGACGACGACGGCATCGAGCCCGGCAAAGCCAAGAGGGGCAAGGCCAAACGGCGCAAGCTGCCGTGGCGCCACTATCTGCGTCGCAGCGTGCTCCCCGTTCTCCTTGTCGCCTCACTTGCGGTTTCCGGATTCCTCGGATGGCAGCAGTGGCAGGAGCACCGGGTGCAGCAAGCCGGACAGCAGGCCCTCCACGCGGCCATCGAGTATGCTCAGGTGTTGACGAGCATCGACTCCAACAACGTCGACCAGAACTTCAAGGACGTGCTCGACGGTGCGACCGGTGAGTTCAAGGACATGTACACGCAGTCCAGCGTCCAGCTTCGGCAGCTGTTGATCGACAACAAAGCCACTGCACATGGTGTCGTGGTGGACTCCGCGATTCAGTCGGAATCCACCGACAAGGTGGTGGTGCTGGTCTTCATCGATCAGACCGTGACCAATACGGCGGTACCCGATCCCCGCATCGACCGCAGCAGAGTCAAAATGACCATGGAGAAGGTCGACGGTCGCTGGCTGGCGAGCAAAGTCCAGTTGCTCTAAGAGCATTCGGAGTCGTTCGATGTCGATCAGCAGACTCGCCACGGTGGCGATCGTGCTCGCCGCGATGGTCTCAAGTGCAGCCATCGCGCGGGCGTCTGTCCAGTCCTTCTGCGGCGAGCTGGGGGGTGAGTGGGACGGCCGGTACTGCCACACCTCGGTGGTTTCCCGGCGCGAGGCCGTTCGCGACATCAAGGTCGCCGTACCCGGCGAGCTCGTCGACAACCCGACCACGGGTCCGGTGATCCGTGACTACCTGCGCACCCTGGTCAACAACTGGAAGAGCGTTGGCGCGCGCATGGTCGCGGACAGCTTCGGCGAGGAGAACTACCAGATCTTTCACCACGGCAACCTGCTCAGCGTGGTGTTCCACGAGGACTACCACGCCGACGGGCCCAAGCCCAACAACGCCTATCGCACCTTCACATTCGACATGGCCAGCGGGCGGCGGCTGCAGCTGTCGGATGTGGTGTCCGATCCCTTCACCGCGATTCCGTCGCTGGGCCGGCCGTTCATCGAAACCGCGCTCAATCAGGCCCCTCCGCCACACGACCCGGGCACCTACCCGTTCATTGCCGATCGATGGACTCCCGACAAGGTCTATTCCGGCGCGTATCGGGCATGGGCGCTGACTCCTGACGAACTGATCCTCTACCTACCCGACTATCCGGTGGGTCACGACGAGCCGATCGACTTCACGCCGGGAATCATGCAGTGGTCCATGGACGGGGGCACCGTGCAAGCGCATATCCCGCTGTCCGCCCTGGCCCCTGCGCTGCGCATCTAGCCCACATCCCGATGCATCTGGTGGGCACCGCACATAGTGGCTCACCGGACCCCGGACTGGGTTCTATCCGAGTGGGAAGTCGATGCCGTGTTCACTGGCGGGTCGGGGGCCGAAGTAGCGGCGCTGGGATTCGGTGATGGCGAGGTCGTTGATGCTTGCTTCGCGGCGGCGCATCAGGCCGTTGTCGTCGAATTCCCAGAGTTCGTTGCCATAGCTGCGGTACCACCGGTCGGTGGAGTCGCGCCATTCGTATTGGAAGCGCACGGCGATGCGGTTGTTGCGGAATCCCCACAGGCCTTTGCGCAGGGCGTAATCGAGCTCGCGTTCCCATTTGGCGGTGAGGAATTCGACGATCGCTGCGCGGCCGGCGAGGAATTGGTCGCGGTTGCGCCAGGCGGAGTCGGGCGTGTAGGCCAGGCTGACGTGGTGGGGATCGCGGGTGTTCCAGGCGTCCTCGGCTGCCTGCACCTTCTGTAGCGCGCTGTCCAGGTCGAACGGTGGGACCGGTGGGAGATGCTCAGACATGTTGTCTCCGTGTGTTGTTGGTCATGGTTGGCGGTCGGTTGGCTGCGGGTTGTACGGGTAGGCGACGTGGTCGGTTTCACTGAGCTCGGGCATGGTGGTGGCGACGACACGTTGGGGGGTGAACTGCACCCGGCGTCCGGTGTCGGCCTCGTCGCCGGCAGGGTCGGGATCTCCCCAGCTCACGGTGGCGCAACCGGAGAGCTGGAGGACGTCGCCGGTGTCGAAGTCGAGGAACAACAGGGCCGCGGTGGGGTCGGCGGTGAGGTTGCCCAAGCTGTTGAACATGTTGTTGCCGGGGTAATCCGGCCACCATAGGGGCCAGCCGGGCAGCCTGAGCCTGCACCCCGGCACGTTGTTGCACGGTCAGCTCGCCGCTGTGGAATCCCACAGCGGCGAACCGAGGGTTGTCGTTCATCGTCCGTCACCGGGCGCGGCTCACAGGGACACGACGGGCCAGTCGTTGTCGACGTGAGCCAACACATTGAAGTAGTTGGTCATCACATTCAACGCCAGGTTGGCCACGACCTCACCGATCTCCTCGTCGGTCACCCCGGCCGCACGGGCCGTCTTCAGTTCGACTTCGGTGACGTCGCCGGCGTTCTCGGCGATGGTGTTGGACAGCGTGAGCAGCGCTGCGACGCGTGCATCACCCGACTGGGCCCGGCGGGCACCGTCGAGCTCGGCGGCGTCCACCTTGGCGATGTTGGCACCGATGTAGGTGTGCGCCGACAAGCAGTACTCGCAGCCGTTGAGCTGAGCGGTGGCGATCGCCAGGCGCTCACGGACCGCGGGCCGCAGAACACCCCCGCCCACAGCACCGGACAAGGCCAGATAGCCCTGCAACAGGGCGGGACTGTTGGCCATCACTTTGGTCATGTTGGGGGTCAGCCCCAACGATCTGTGCACCTGGGCGAGTAGGTCGGCCGCCGTACCGGTGGCGGACTCGGGTTCGACGGGGGCGAAGTCGGTCATTGGAGTATTCCTTCGTTTCTAACGGATATATACGGCTGTTGCCGTTAGAAGATCTACCACAGCGTCCTAACGGATGCAAGTCCATGTACCCGTGATAATGTTGCGGTGTGACCACGGGAACACCCGCGTGGCTCCTGCCCGACGAGCCCGCTCCGGTACGGCTGATGAACACCATCTGGGCCGATACCGGCGGCGTGCACGACGAACTGACCGGCCCCGCCGCGCTGCGCGACTGGTTCGTCGACGTCACCGGCTACGACCACACCGAACTGGGCGAACCAACCGACGACGAGTTCGCTGACGCCCTGCTGCTGCGCGACAGCCTCCGCCGGCTAGCGGCCCACGTCACCGAGGACGTCCGCGCCCCTGCGCAATCCTCCGTCGCCGAGGTCGACGAGGCTGTCGACGCCGTGAACCGCCTACTCACCAGCCGCCCGCACGCCGAACTCGCGCTCAGCGACGGGCATCTGCACACCGTGATCAGCGAGCACGCCTCACCGACCCGCAGCGCCCTGGCCGACCTCGGGCACGACGCCGTTGAATTGCTCACCGGTCCACAAGCGGTGAACCTGCGCGCCTGCAACGCACCTGGCTGCGTGCTCTACTTCGTCAAGTCACACCCACGCCGCCAATGGTGCTCAGAAGCCTGCGGCAACCGCGTCCGGGCAGCCCGCCACTACCGACGAACCCGCACCCCGAAGCAGCGGTAGCCACCGATCGCGCTCAGCTGGCCGTCAGGTAGCGCTGAATGTCGGGTTTCATCGCCTGGAGCTGTTGTCCCGAGTAGTTCCAGCTGTGGGTGTTCGGCAGGCTGGCGTGGGTGGCGCGGCCGGCCGATAGCGGGATGGCCGTGTCTCGGCGGCCCCACACGATGTCGGCGCGGTCAACTCAGCCGCGCGAGCACGCAGATCGTGTTCATCGCTGGCGAAACTCCGTCACAGCGCAGCGGCGTGTTGCCGCCCGGCGCTGGTCCGCGCGCGTTCGACGACCCGGCGCTGTATCTGGCGGTCGAACGGGTTGCCGAGATCACCCGCCGCAACGATGCGACCGTCGCTTTTTTGACCACAGATTTCGTCGCGTTGGGCTGGCCGGCGCCGCGCACCGCGGCACGCCTCTGGGTCGCCGCCAACGCGGAATGCGCCCTTGTCGAACTCGATCTGGGGCGTGCCGACGAGCAGGCCCGCGCCGTGCTGCTCGACTTCGCCGTCCCGCCTCCGCCACCGGCGACGCAGGGGACCGCCTTACGGGCGAACGCCTGTTAGGGTCTCAGACGAGAGCGTCTAGGGTTCCGGCGTCGCGACGTGTCTGGTCCAAGCGACGCCACCGCAGCTCCCGATGGGGTGCGGTCATCTGAACGGACAAAAGCCTGGAGGATCTGCGCCGGCGCGCACCGCGCCGGTGGGAAGGTCCATCGATGGCTCCGTCGGTTGCGCTCGCCGTGTTGCTCTCGGCGTTGCTGCACGCAATTTGGAATTCGCTGGTGCACAACGTGTCCGACCGGCTGGTCGGTTTCGCGCTCATCGGCGCGGTCGATTCGGTCGGCGGCGCGGGTATGGCGATCGTCGCGGGCCTGCCGCCCGCGGGCACGTGGCCGTTCATCGTCGGTTCCGCGGTGCTGCACGTCGTGTACTACCTGCTGCTGTCGGCCAGCTACCACCTCGGCGAATTCAGCCAGATGTATCCGTTGGCCAGGGGCACCTCACCCTGGCTTGTCGCACTGATCTCGGTGGTGCTGCTCGGCTATGGTGTGCGGTTCGGTGAGCTCGTCGGGATCCTGGCGATCTCCGGCGGACTCACCGCTCTGGTGCTGGTCGGCGGCCGCCCCTGCCGCAGTGATCTGCCCGCCCTGTCGGCGGCCGTGCTCACCGGCGTGATGATCGCGGCGTACACCGTGGTCGACGGCGTGGGCGTGCTGCGGGCGCCGTTGCCGGCCTATATCGGATGGATGTCGTTCCTGCAGGGACCGCCGCTCGCTGTGCTTGCGGCGCTCCGTCGCCGCGGCGGTCGGCTGACGGCGGCGATCCGGGCGTCTGCGGTCTCGGGGATTGCCGGCGGTGTCATCTCGCTGACCGCCTACGCCATCGTGCTGTGGGCACAGACCAGCGGGGCACTGGCACCCATCGCCGCGCTGCGCGAGACCAGCATCGTGTTCGGAGCGTTGATCGGCGCGATATTCCTCGGTGAGCGGCTCGGCGCCCGTCGCGCGGCGGCTGCCGCCGCGGTGTTGGCGGGGGTTCTGCTGATCAGCCTGGCGTGACGGCCCGGTCGGCATGCCGGTGCGGCGGCAGAACGCGTGCGCGGCACACGTCTTCTTGGCATCATCGGATCGCACGTTGTGTCGGTCGACCAGCCATAGGGGGTGCTGACCGTGGCGGTCTGGGTGGCGCGAGTGTTTCTCGGTGCGATCTTCATCGTGGCTGCGGCGGCCAAGCTCGCCGACCGCGGCGGTCATCGCCGGGCGGTGGCCGGATTCGGCGTCCCGCGGGTGGTTGCCGCTCCGGCGGGGTGGGCGCTGGTGGTGGCCGAGATCGGCACCGGATTGATGCTGCTGGTGGGGCCCTTCGCCAGGGGTGGTGCCCTGGCGGCGTTGGTGATGGTTGCCGGATTCAGCACGGTGGTGGTGGCCAACCTCGCGCGGGGGCGGCGTCCGGACTGCCATTGTTTCGGGCGGCTCTCGTCGGCGCCGATCGGGTGGACCACGGTGGCCAGGAACGGGTGTCTCGCGGCGGTCGCCGTGTTCGTGGTGTCGGGCGGTCAGTTCGGCTGGCCGTTGTCGGTACTGGCGCTGGTGATGGTCGGTCTGTGGCTCGGCCCCGGATTGCGGCGCCGCTGGACGACGCGGGTGGGTGCCCATGCGCCGGGTTTCGCGTTGCCGGACCGGAACCGACACACCTGGACCCTCGACACACTGCTGGCATCACGGCGCCCGCTCGTTGTGGTTTTCAGTCAGGCCGGGTGCGGCGCTTGCGAGGCTCTGCTGCCCGAGGTGGCGAATTGGCAGCGTGACATCGACGGGCGCGTCACCGTCGTCGTGGTCAATAGCGGTTCGATGGGTGATGCCGTCGACCCCTACGGACTGCGGACGGTGCTCGTCGACGAGCGTCGGGCCGTGCTCGCCTCCTACGGCATCACCGCGACTCCCAGCGCCGTGCTGATCGACAGCGACCGCACACTCGTCGCCGCCCCGGCGCGCGGAGCCCGTGCGATCGCCACGCTGGTCGGCGAAGCGCTGAGCCTTTCGGCCAAACCCCGGTTCACTCGGCGTCACGCTCTCGGGCGAGCGGTGGGCGGGCTGGCCTCGGTCGCCGTCCTGCCGGGTGTCGCAGCAGTGGCTTCCGCTTGCGGCGCAGGCGACAAGAGCAGCGAACCGTCCAAACCCGATGCCCTCGAAGTCGATGGTGTCTGGCTGTGCAATCAGACCTATGCGTTGTGCACGAGCGCGCCGTGCGTGCGCTCGGCGACCGACTCGGACATCGCGGTGTGCGACTGCGTGGTGCTGAACGGCTACTCGATGGGATTCAAGCCCTGCGACGAGCGTGTGCCGTCGGGAACGAGGGTGGTTTCGACGTTCTCGACCGACAACGTCAACGACAACTTCGGTGTCATGAGCTGTCCGTCCGGAACGCTATGGGCGAACTGCCTGGACATGGAATGCGAGGTCGATCCCGCCAATCCCGCTCAGGCACACTGTCTGTGCAAGACGGAAACCGGCGAGTCCAAGACTTTCGGGGGCGGCTGTGACACCGCCAGGTGCACGACGACGATCTGGTCCGGTGCCACCCCGAACCTGCCGGGGACCGAACAGTACCGCAAGGGGATGGAACAACTCGGTCAGTCGGTCGACTTCCCCAAGAGGTGTGCCGGCCCACCTTCATCGACAACCACAGGCGCAACGGCACCAGGTTAGGCGCATCGGTCGGCAGCGGCGCTCCGACCGGGTGGCGCAGACGCCAAGTCTCACGGAATGGCCTCTTCGACTCGTTTTCGAGCGCGGAGCCAGGTGCCCGGTGGCCAGTCGTGCGGTTTCGGTGTGCCGGGGGTCGATTACCCATACCTGGCCGCGCTTGGCGATCTCACGGACCGTGCCGGTCGGGTTGGGCATCGAGATCGCGTGGCCATGGGATACCACCGGATTGACGCCGACCTGGGGTGCCGATGGCCGCGTGCAAGGCTTCGGCCATTCGGAAGCCGGCACTTTCCATGGTGCTGAAGTAGAAGGCGACCGAGGCGGGCCCGTGCCGGTCGATGATGTCCCTGAGCCGTGTACCCACGTCGTTGAGACAAGCCTCCCAGGTGCTGTCCTGCAGTCGGCCGTCGACTCGCATGCGGGGTCGCTCCAGGCGGTCCGGGTGGTGATGCAGCATCGGCAGCGCACGGCCCTTGGCGCGGGTATATCCGCGCGAGAAGGGACGGTCGTGGTCGCCGTGGACGCGGATCACGTCCTCGCCTTCGACGTCGACGAGGATGCCGCAGACGGAGGTGCAGATCCGGCAAAACTGCGCACCGTTTGTATATTTCGAGAACGTACTCTCCGCAATTGGAGAATCACATGCTATTGGCGAGATAGCCACTTCTTATCAAGTTCACGGCTAGCGCTGATGTCGGCACTCAGGCTCGCCACGCATGCTTGTACGTAGAAGCTCGGCCGAGCCGAGCCCATCGGATGTTCGGCGGAAGGAGCGCTGATGACGACGAAGACCGTCGGCGCGCGAGTCGTTTCCCTGCAATCGCACCGCGCCAGGCGCTCGGCGACGCGCTCTCGCGAGCTGGCTGAAGCCATGCGGAGGCATCCCTCCTATCAGGCCGGGTCCCGGCATGCGGCCCCTGCCGAGCAGGCCGACGCCGTCGTGGTGAGCATCGGCCCACGCTGAGACCACCGAACCTGCTGGCCCACGGAGGTCCGCGGGGGCGCCTGCGATCGTCCCGCTTCAGCCGAACCGTCGTGAAATCGCCGTCGCGATGTCCAGGGGCGCGTCTTCCTGGATGAAGTGCTTCGCCTCGGGGAGTAGCCGTACCACGTTGTCGGGGAAAGCGTCCTGGAGCCTGCCGATCGCCCTTCCCAGTGGAAAGACGGGGTCTTTCATACCCCAGACGAACAGGGCGGGTTTGTCACCCAACAGGGCTGGCACGTCGTGTTCCAGCCGCGCCAGCAGTGGGCGAGCGGCGCGGATCTGTTTGGGCAGCTCGGCGATGCCGCGGCGGGCTTCCGGACAGGGCTGCACACCTCGGTAGTGCGCCATCACGGCGGGGTTCGGCTTCGTGGCGGTCGCGTAGGGCAGGGCCTCGACGAACGCGTTGCGCCGCAGTATGAGGCTTTGCATCGGCCGGGTGCCCATCGCGATGCTGAACAGCTTCAGTTTCCAGTGGTCGGAGGGCCAGAACCAGGTGTTGCCCAGCGTGACCGCGCGGATGCGGTCGTGGCGTGCGGTGCCGACGGCCATGCTGATCGGACCACCCCAGTCCTGTCCCATCGTGATGAATCCGTCGAGTCCGAGATGGTCCAGCAGTTCCCCCGTGGCACCGGCTTGTTCTTCGACCGTGTACCCGAAATTCGCCGGCCGCTCGGACAGGCCGAATCCCAGATAGTCGATGGCGATGCAGCGAAATTCGTCCCGTAGCCGCGTGATGATGTTGCGGTACAGGAAACTCCACGTGGGATTGCCGTGAAAGAACACGATCGGCACTCCCGCGCCCTCGTCGATGTAGTGCATCCGTCCCCGCGGACCGTCGAACCAACGCGATTCGAACGGGTACAGATCTCGGTCCACGGTGAACTCGACCTTCATGAACGACTCACCTTGTCATCCCGGGACGGTTCCCGTAGGCGGCGGACGAAACCGGCCAGCGCGGAGCCGATCTCCGCTGGACTGTCCTCCTGGATGAAGTGCCGGCCTGCGACGGTGACCTCGGTCTGATTGGGCCAGCTCCTGCAGAACTCTCGCGGACGGCCGGTGAGAATCGCGCCCGGATCGGCGTTGATGAACAGCTTCGGTGTCTGGCTGCCGGCCAGCCAGTCGGCATAGTCCGCAACGACGTCAACGACATCGGAAGGGTGTCCGCCGATCGGGATCTCCCGCGGCCAGGTCAGCATCGGGCGGCGCTCCTCCCCGGGATTGAGGTAGGGCCGGCGATAGTGCGCCATCTCTTCCTCGGTCAGATCACGCAGGATCTGCATGGGCAGCGCGACCTCGAGGAAGAGATTCTTCTGCAGCACCATCTGTTCGCCTTCCGAGGAGAACAGTCCCTCGAAACCGCCCTGCCCCGCACCCGCGAGATCGGCGGGTTCCAGCGGTGTCACCAGGGCCTCCATGTAGGCGATGCCCTGAACTCGGTCGCGGTGGCGATTGGCCCAGTCGAAACCCAGCGCCGATCCCCAATCGTGAAGCACCAGGATGACGTTGTCGCCGAGATCCAGTGCGTCCCAGAGGGCGAACAGATAGTCGCGCTGTTCGGCATATCGATAGCGCTGGGGTCCCGACGGGCTCAGCTTGTCCGAGCCACCCATTCCGACCAGATCGCAGGCGATCAGGCGGCCCAGGCCCTCCAGGTGGGGCATGACGTTGCGCCACAGATACGACGACGTCGGGTTGCCGTGCTGAAAGACGATCGCATCGCCCTCGCCCTCGTCGACGTATGCCATCGTGACGCCATTGACGTTTCGGTGCTTGAGTTGCCCGTAGGGCTGTGCCCCGGCCACCGATCACCTCCACACGAATTGGAGTACTCACTCCACAAAACCAGTGGGATAGCGGAATGTCAACTCCAAAACCCGGACCGGGGCGGTATTGCCCGGCCACCGCGAGATTCGATGTTCTGGTCAGAAGGTGTTTGGCAGCAACGAGTTTCGCGGAACTGTGGATCTGACGAGTCTGTGACGTCGTGGTGTTGCCGCCAGGCGATCGGCCGGCGCTATGGGTCATACTGCGGTTGCGTGCGGGCGGAGTGCGGACTGGCCGGCGCGCTGCACTCCGTGGCGGAGAGGAGCCGAACAGGTGATCAACTTCGACGAAGATGGGCTCGAACGGCTCCTGGCCGAGGACGATGGCGCACCCGTGGTCATGCTCAACCTGTTGAGATTCCGGCCCGATGGCGGGGCTCTCAAGTACGCGGAGTATGCCCAGCAGTTCGAATCGACCGGCATCAACGCCAGATACGGTGTCGAGCTGGTCTATGCCGGCCATGGTTCCACGGCGCTGGTGGCCTGCGACGGCCAGGCGTGGGATGTCGTGCTTCTCGTTCGCTATCCCAGTAGGCGGCGTTTCGTCGAGATGGTGCGCGATCCCGTCTACCTCGAATTCGAGCACCTGCGGACCGAGGCACTCGATGAAGCAGTACTGCAGGCCACCGCACAGCTGGCCCTGGGATGACCGACCTCGGTCATCTCATACGTGCTGCTTGCCTTCTGTTGCGCTGGGCGCTGCCGGTGCGGGCCCGGACTCGTCGGTCGCGCCATTCGCGGGGGTCGACGACACGCCGGTGGCCTGCCGCAACTCGTCGAACGCAGACTGGAGTCGTTGCGTGAACAACTCGGCATCGGGCAGGGTCCGTGCGCAGCCGTACACCGCGAAATTGAGCTGGTCCGCGTAGCTCCAGACGGTGATGTTGACACCGGCCGCGTATTTCAGATGGCCGCAGGAGATGAAGTTCTCGACGCCCATCCCGCCGAAGTAGCGCTTCTCGCGGGGGCCCTTGACGTTCGACACGATCAATGCCCCGCGCACCCGCTGGCCCATGAGGCGGGCCAACCTGAGCATCGGGGCCAATACGAGTGGCGGGGCGAGATCGAACCACTCCTCCCGCTGCACCGGGCGGGCGTCAACGCTTGCCCGCACCGCCTTGGTCTGTGCGTTCGCCGCGCGCAGCCGCTCGACCGGATCGGCCAGGTGGGTCGGGAGCAAAAACGTCCGATTGGTGGCGGCGGTTCCCCACAGCCGGGTGTCACCTTCCTTGCGGACCTTGGCTGCGGCGTTGGCGACGATCGGCCGATCGGTCGGTATTCCCTCTTCGAGGAGGTACTCGCGAACCGCTCCGGCGGCGATAGCGAAGACGACACCGTTGACCGTCCCGGAGCCGGCCTTTGCCATTGCTTTGATGTCGTCGAGGGGCAGCGACACCCACGAGAAGGACCGGCCGGCCGTCAGCGGACCTCGCCACGGCAGCTTCGGTTGGTCGCGCAGCATCGACGGCGAGTGTGGAACCGGCGCGCCCCCGCGCGCTGCCCTACCCCGTCGGATGGTGCGCAGCCGCTGGGGCAGCTCGCGCGAAAACTGCTCCCACAACTCTCGAGTGCCGTCGCACACGGCGTCGAGGCCGCTGAGCTGCTCGGGGGCACACGGGATGGGCGGCGCTACGGTCGGCGCGCCCGGTCCCGGTTGCGTGAGCATGTCGAGCAACTCCATGAATCTGCCGCCGTCGGCCAGCGCGTGGTTCATCTTGAGCACCGCGACGACCTTGCCGCCCTCGTAGCCCTCGAAGAACCACAGCTCCCACGGGGGCTGATCGGGCGGTACCGGGTTGCTGGCGACTTCGCCGATCGTCTGACACAACTGCGTCTTGGTGCCGGGCTCGGGCAGGCGGGCGTGCCGGAGGTGGTTGCGCACGTTGAAATGGGGGTCGGTGATCCACACCGGTCGGCCCAACCCCAACGGCACCGACTGCGCTCGCCACTGCATCTGGGGAAGCAGGGTGACCGCGCCGGCGATCACCTCACTCATCCGGTCGAAGTCGAAGCCCCGGCTGGAGGCCTCGTCGAACACCGCGATCTTCAGCGTGTGCTGCGGCTCGATCGGCT
>Ga0210086_1000032_pt1 | contig 93313 bp, 77 predicted proteins | sample China_Galinas_PW_3_FD_184867 | JGI IMG/M metagenome (GOLD analysis project Ga0210086, IMG submission 184867) | Wetland microbial communities from San Francisco Bay, California, USA, that impact long-term carbon sequestration - China_Galinas_PWB_D2... | ecosystem: Environmental > Aquatic > Marine...
GAGCAGGGTGTCGCCATCGATGGCGAGGGAACGCCCGAAGATCAGCCCGGGCGGGAGGCTGGCCGGGACGAACTTGGCGAGTTGGGCGCCGGTGGTGGTGTCGAAGATGTACGCCCCCCCGGGCCCGCCGGTCACGTACCCCGCCGTGGCGACAGCGATGGTCCCCTGAACGGCGACGGCGCCACCGAAGAGCTCGCCTTCCACGGGGTCGTCCGGCACCAGCTTGTGGATCAGTGAGCCGGTGGTGGCGTCGAAGACGTATGCCGCCCCTCCGAGCTGAAAGATCTCGTCGTCGAACATATCGCCCACGACGACGGTGTTCCCGTCGATGTCGACGGTGGTGCCGAAGACGCTGATCGCGCCGCCGCCGGTCGGGCGGAACTTGTGGAGTTGGTTGCCCGTGGACACGTCGAAGAGGTACGCCACACCGACGGTATTTCCGGAGCCATCGTCCCCCCTGGCGCCGACGACCGCGAGCGAACCGTCCATCGCGACCGGGTTTCCGTAACTACTCAACGTGGCGCCATCGGTCGGCAGCAGTTTGCCGATCGGATCCCCGGTTCCGCCCAGGGCGGTTGCGGTCAAGGTCGCGGCGGGGAGCCAGATGATCAGTCGCATGGTGTCCCTCCTTCCGCACGGCGGTGCGGGTTCGTCCTCGTCCGCGACAGGACCGCGCCAAGGCGGAGCGCGAGGAAACCGGTGATAGTCTACTGATTCATCTGCAATCGCGGAAGCGCGATCCCGCGATTGGCGATGGGAAGAAGTCTCTACGGGCAGCCGGCGACCCAGAGATTGACGTAGTAGTTGAGGTCGGCGGCCGTGACGAGCCCGTCGGGGACGCCGTAGCCGGGGTCGCCGACCCCCGCGCCCTGTGTGGTGATGTCGGCGATAGCGAGGTCGGCGGAGACGTAGGCGTTGACGAAGTAGTTGAGGTCGGCGGCGGTGACGAGCCCGTCGGGGACGCCGTAGCCCGGATCGCCGACGCCCGCGCCCTGTGTGGTGAGGTCGGCGGCGCAGGAGGCGGTGCCGAAGAGGTAGGCGGCGCCGGAGTCTTGCGCCCCGGCGTTGTTGTACGGTGCGCCCGCGAGCGAGTAGGAGCCGCTGGCGGCGACGCCCGTGCCGAACCCGTCGCCCGATGCCCCGTCGTCGGCCAGCAGCTTGTCGAGCTGGGTGCCCGCCGAGTCGAAGAGGTAGGCGGCGCCGGCGTCGGAGCCGAGTTCTGCGTCGTAGGGTGCGCCGACGATGACGGTGCCGCCGTCGATCGCGACGGAGGCGCCGAATTGTTTGCCCGCGGAGGCGTCGGTCGGGGCGAGCTTGGTGATCTGGAGCCCGGTCGTGGTGTCGAACAGGTAGGCCGCGCCCGAGTCGGCGCCGCTGTCGGCGTCGTAGGGTGCGCCGACGATCGCCACGGTGCCGCTTATGGCGACGGCGTTGCCGAACTGGTCGCCGGCGGCGCCGTCGGTGGGGAGGAGCTTGAAGAGCTGGAGCCCGGTGGTGGTGTCGAAGAGGTAGGCAGAGCCGGACTCCGCGCCGTTGTCGTCGTCGCCGGGTGCGCCGATGATGGCGACCGTGCCGCTGACGCCGACGGATGCGCCGAAGGCGTCGGACGCGGCACCGTCGGTGGGCAGGAGTTTGTCCGTCTGCGTGCCCGAAGTCGTGTCGAAGAGGTACGCCGAGCCGGAGCCGTCGCCGTTGTCGTCGTCGTTCCACGATCCGGCGATGGCGGTGGTGCCGTCGATGGCGACGGCGACGCCGAACTGATCGAAGTCGGCGCCGTCGGTGGGGAGGAGCTTGTCGAGCTGCACGCCGGCGGTGTCGAAGAGGTAGGCCGAGCCGGAGAAGAAGCCCAGGTCGTCGTCGTTGGCGGCGCCGACGATGACCGTGGAGCCGCTGACGCCGACCGAGCCGCCAAAGAACGCGGTGGCGACACCGTCGGTGGGGAGGAGCTTCATGATCTGCGAGCCAATCGCGGCATCGAAGAGGTAGGCAGAGCCGGAGCTGATTCCGTTGTCGTCGTCGTTCCAGGCGCCGACGACGGCGGTGGTGCCGTCGATGGCGACGGCGATGCCGAATTCATCCGACGCGGCGCCGTCGGTGGGTGTGAGCTTGGCGAGCTGAGCGGCCGAGACGGTTGCCGAGCCCGCGGCCAGCGCGACGAGTGCCGTGCAGATTCGCATGTGTGATCTCCCCCGCTCGGGCTCGTGCCCGTGGCGTCAGAGGGGATTGTAACACCAACAGCACCTGCCGCGGTCCTCATTGCCGGAACTCGGCCGAGATAGAGGCGGGGGATCTCGGGTGTGCGTCTACCCCCGCGGGTGGTACTTCTTGTGGACGCTGCGCAGACGGGCCTTGTCCACGTGGGTGTAGATCTGCGTCGTGGCGATGTCGGCGTGCCCGAGAAGCTCCTGCACCACGCGCAGATCGGCGCCGCCCGCGAGAAGGTGCGTCGCGAAGCTGTGACGCAGCACGTGCGGGTGGACCTTGCGCAGCCCGGCGGCGGCTGCGTGCTTCCGCACGATCTGCCAGACCGCGACGCGTTCGAGCGGGCGCCCGGTGCGTGAGAGGAAGATGCGTCCCTTGTCGCGCCCATCGGGGCGCATCAGCTTCGGGCGCGTCTCGGCGAGGTAGGTGTCGAGCGAGTCTCGCGCGGGGATGCCCATCGGGACGAGGCGCTGTTTATCGCCCTTGCCGGTGACACGGAGCACGCCGAGCGAGCCGAGGACATCCTCGAGCGCGAGCGTACCGACCTCGCTGGCGCGCAGCCCCGAGGCGTACATGAGCTCAAGCATGGCGCAGTCGCGCCGCCACAGACCGAGCGTGTCGGCATCGCTCGGTTGCGGCGCGCCGAGCAGATCCTTGACCTGCTTGGGGCTGAGCACGCCGGGCAGCGACTTCCAACGCGTCGGCGGGTCGAGGTAGTCGGCGGGGTTCTCGTCGATGAGATCGCGTGCGGCCAGCCAGCGGAAGAGCACGCGGACGGTCGCCAGGTGGCGCGAGACCGAGGCCGGCGCCATGTCACGATCGCGTTTGAGCGAGGCGATGTGATCGGCGAGTTGGCGTGGGGTGATGTGCGCCGGCGAGGCGACACCCTGGTCGGCGAGCTCGCAGAGCAGCTCGCGGGTGTCGCGCCCGTAGGCCTCGAGCGTGGCGCGGCTGAGCCCGCATTCGACGCGCAGGTACGTCATGAACGAGCGGTACACGCTGGCGAAGGCGTCGGGGACGGTGGGGGGCTCGGCGGTGGGGGGCACGGCGTGTGTTGGATCGGTCGGAGAGCACGCCGCGCAAAAAGAAACCGCCCCGGCAGGGGCCGGGGCGGTTCAGTTCACGGAGAATCAGGGGTTAGCCGAGGAGCTGCAGGGCGGCCTGGGGCTGGGTGTTCGCCAGCCCGAGGGTCTGCGTGGCCGCGCTCACCAGGATCTGGTTGCGGGTCAGCGCGGCGGTCTCGGAGGCGAAATCGGCGTCGCGGATGATGCTCTGGGCGGCCGCGGTGTTCTCGACGGCGATGCCCAGGGAGCGGATGGTGGACCCGACGACGTTCTTCTGGAACGCGCCGAGGCGCCCGCGGAGGCTCGAGACCTCGCTGATGGCGGTCGCGACGATCTCCTGGGCCTTGACGAGGTCCCCGTCGACGACGTTGTAGCTCTTGCCCGAGCCGATGTCGTCGAGGAAGCGGAAGTCGCTGGTGCCGTTGGTGCTGACGTCGGTCTTGCCGAGCTTGCGGCTGGCGACCTCGGAGATGCCGAGGCTGACCTTGCCGGAGATATCGACGTCGCCGGCGAGCTGGAAGTCGGCGCCGCCGCCGGTGATGTCGAACGCGTTGACGGTGCCCAGCGCCTCGGACGTGGCGACGCTGAGGGTCAGCTCGACGTCGATGAAGTCGGAGTTGACGCGGATGGTGCGCCCGTCGGCGACCGCCGCGAGCCCGTTGATGGTCGCGCCGAGGTCCTGCCCGTTGTCGCGGATGCCGTTGGTGGCGCTGGTGGCGTTGAAGTCGACACCCGAGGTGGCGTCGACAGACTTGGCCGCGTCGGCGTCGAAGGTGTAGAGCCCGAGGTTCCCGGTCTGGATGCCGGCGTCCTCGACGACCTTGACGCTGACGAAGTTCGACGACCCGTACTTCTCGCTGTTGAGCGTGACACCGGTCGAGCTGGCCGACGCCGTGACGCCCGTCACGTCCGTGAACGTGTTGATGTTCGCGGCGATGGTGGCGAGTGTCTGCGTCGAGGCGAAGGTGAGTTCGCGGCTGCCGAGGGCGCCGGCGATCTCGATGGTGAACGACGAGCCGTTCGCGCCCTGGAGATTGACCGAGCTGGCGCCGAACGAGAGGTAGAGCCCGGCAAGCTGGGCCGACTGGGTGATGGTCACGTCCACGTCGAGCGATGTGCCGTTGAACTTGGCGGCGTTGACGGTGTAGTCGTCGACGGCGGCGGCCACGTTGGTGGTCTGGTAGTCGAAGTTGCCGTTGAGCAGCTTGATGCCCTGGAACGAGGTCGCGCTGGCGATGCGGTCGATCGTCTGCAGGATCGAATCGATCTGGAGCTGGTTGGCCTGCTTCTCCTCGGAGCTGAGCCCGGCGGTGGACGCGCTCTGGGTGATGAGCCCCTGGAGCTCGGTGAGCAGCCCGCTGACCTCCTGGAGCCCGCCCTCGGCGATGTTCACGACCTGGTCGGCACGCTCCGAGTTTGAGATCGCCGCGTTGAGGCTCTTGACCTCGAGCCCGAGGTTCTCCGACGCAACGAGACCGGCGGGGTCGTCCTTGCCCCGGTTGATCCGGAGCCCGGTGCTCAGCCGCTCGAGCGATTGGTTGAGCAGCTGGTTGTTCTGGCCCAGCACGCGCTGGGCGATCAGCGACTGGACATTGGTGTTGATGCGACTCATGACAATCCTCCGTGAACGTACGAGGACGCCGGACCACCCGGACGCCTGACCCTGCCCGGACCCCTGCGGCCGGGCGTTCTGTGGTGAGGCGTCCGATCCGCGGACGGCCCCTGCTCGGGACGGGGTCCTTCTCCGGCCCGGGCACGTGCAACTCGCACGCGCCGCCCCCGACATCGGCGCGAGCCCTCGGGCGGTTCACGGACTCGGGGGTCCGACGGGCAAACCTCGATCGGTCATGACGGACGCGAGGCGTGTGACGGTTGGGCGACGCCTGCCGGATATGAAAGGGCCCCGCCGAAACCGGCGGGGCCCCAACTCAGAGGGTCGGTGGTCTGTCGGGGGTTACCCGAGCAGCTGGAGGACGGCCTGGGGCTGCGTGTTCGCCAGCCCGAGGGTCTGGGTCGCCGCCGACACCAGGATCTGGCTGCGTGTCAGGGCCGCGGTCTCGGTGGCAAAGTCGGCGTCGCGGATGATGCTCTCGGCAGCGGCGGTGTTCTCCGTCGCGATGTTGAGGCTGCGGATGGTCGACCCGACGACGTTCTTCTGGAACGCGCCGAGGCGTCCGCGGAGGCTTGAGACCTCGCTGATCGCCTTGGCGACCACCTTCTGGGCGCTGACGAGATTGCCGTCCACGACGTTGAGCGACTTGCCCGAGCCGAGGTCGTCGAGGTAGCGGAAGTCGCTCGAGTTGCTGCCGACGTCCACCTTGCCCAGCTTGCGCCCGGCGACCTCCTGGATGCCGAGGCTGACCTTGCCGGCGATGTCAACGTTGCCGGCGAGCTGGAAGTCGGCGCCGCCGCCGGTGATATCGAAGGCGTTGACCACGCCGAGCGCCTCGGAGGTGCTGCGCGACAGTGTCATCTCGACGTCGAGGAAGTCGGTGTTGATACGGACGGTGCGTCCGTCGGAGACCGCGGCCAGCCCGTTGATGGTGGCGCCGAGGTCCTGCCCGGCGTCGCGGATGCCGTTGAGCGCAACGGTGGAGTTGAACGCCTGCCCGGAGGAGCCGTCGATCGTGCGTGCGGCGGAGGAATCGAAGTCGTAGATGCCGAGGTTGCCCGCCTGCACGCCGCCGGTGCTGCTGACCTGCACGGAGACGAACTTGGAGCTGCCGTACTCGGCGCTGTTGAGGGTGATGCCGGTCGAGCTTGCCGAAGCCGTCACCCCGGTGACCTCGGTGAAGGTGTTGATGTTGGCGGCCATCTGGGCGACGGTGATGGTGGAGGCGAAGGTGAGCTCACGGCTGCCGAGCGCGCCGGCGATCTCGATGACGAAGGAGGAGCCGGTTGACCCGTTGAGGCTGAGCTGGGTGGCGCCGAAGGAGAGGTAGAGCCCCGCGAGCTGGGCCGACTGGGTGATGGTCACGTCCACGTCGAGGGTGCTGCCGTTGCTGAACTTCGCGCCGTTGATGGTGAAATCGTCGATCGCGCTGTCGATGTTCGACGCCTGGTAGTCGAAGTTGCCGTTGAGCAGCTTGATGCCCTGGAACGACGTGGCGCTGGCGATGCGGTCGATCGTCTGCAGGATCGAGTCGATCTGGAGCTGGTTGGCCTGGCGTTCCTCCGAGCTGAGCCCGGCGGTGGAGGCGCTCTGGGTGATGAGCCCCTGGAGCTCGGTGAGCAGTCCGCTGACCTCCTGGAGCCCACCCTCGGCGATGTTGACCACCTGGTCGGCGCGTTCGGAGTTCTTGACGGCACCGTCGATCGCTCCCAGCTCCGAGCGGAGGCGCTCGGAGACGATGAGCCCGGCGGGGTCGTCCTTGCCGCGGGTGATCCGCAGCCCGGTGCTCAGGCGCTCGAGCGACTGGTTGAGCGACTGGTTGTTCCCGTTCAGGATTCGCTGCGCGATCAAGCTCTGCACGTTCGTGTTGATGCGGCTCATGTGATCCTCCGTGATGGACCCGGGCCCAAGGCCCGAACGACCGCCGGTTCCATCCGGCTTTGGTTCCGAGTTGCCCGGCGTTCGCACCCCGGCGAGGCCGGCCGACCCGGCGCCACGCCGGGCGGTGGGCCCGTTCGGCGCTCCGCCGTCCGGGTCCGAGTACCCGATCGACCGCACCCGGACCTTGGTTTAGCGGACGTGCAACTTTGCGGGTTGTTTTGTTCGCGCCGGAACTGAGGTCTGTCACACCCCTGGCGCAGGAGAAAGGCCGGACCCCCGCCACTGAAGGGGATCCGGCCCGGGTGTCCGGTGTTATCGGGACGCTATCCGAGCAGCTGGAGGACCTGCGAGGATTGCTGGTTGGCCAGGGTCAGCACGCTGGTGCCCGCCGAGGTGAGGATCTGGGCGCGGGTGAGCTGGCTGGTCTCGGCCGCGAAGTCGGCGTCGCGGATCTTGCTGTCGCTGGCGCTGAGGTTCTCGAACGAGGACTGGAGCGAACGGACGTTGGTCTCGAGCGTGTTGCGCTCGAAGGCCCCGAGCCGCCCGCGGAGCACGCTGATCTCGTCGATCGCCGAGTTGAGGATCTCCTGGGCGGGGACGAAGTCGCCGCGAGCCAGCGAGTCGCGGATCGAGTTGCCCTGCCCGTCCTTGAGCGAGCTGAGGAAGTCGAGCGAGCCGTCGATCAGGGTGCCGCCGAGCTTGGAGGCCGCGACGGACTGCACCCCGATGTTGGTCTGCTGGAGCGGACTGATCTGGGGCCCGAGCTGGAAGGTCGAGCCGCCGCCGGTGATATAGAAGGTAGAGGTCGATCCGCTCGGGGTGGTAGCGAAGGACTCGTCGAGGATGAGTTTCATGCCCAGGGCCGTGGAGTTGACGTTGATCTCGAGCCCGTCGCCGTTGGCGAGGTTGCCGTTGACCAGGGCGCTGACGTCCTGCCCCTCGTCGCGGTTGCCGTCGGTGAGCGTCGCGGTGGACCCGGCGCCTGTGGTGATCGCGCCCCAGGGGAAGTCCGAGGCGCTGCTCGGGAAGGGCGTGCCGGACTGGAACTTGAAGAGGCGGAACTGGTCGTCGGCGGTGTCCGCCGGCGCGTTGAGGCGTTCGACGCTCACGAAGCTCTTCGAGCCGTAGTCCGCCGATTCGAAGACCATGCCCGAGCTGGTGTCGGCGCCGTCGGCGGCGAGCAGGTGGGCGCGGACGCCGGTGAACCCGGCGACCTGGTTGACGGCGGCGACGACTCGGTCGAGCGTGGTGCCGCTGGTGAAGGTGATCTCCTGGACGCCGACGTTGCCCGCGATGCGGAGCGACATCGAGCTCATGATGGTGCCGTTGGTGGCGCCGGGCTGGACGCCGGGGAGGAACAGCTGCCCCTTCTGGGCCGAGGCGAGCACGTCCACCTCGACACCGATCGCCTGGCTCTCGAAGAACGAGGCGTTGGAGACCTGCGCCTTCTCGATCGCGTTCTTGCTGACGCCGCTGAGCACGTAGTCGAGCGACCCGTCGAGCAGGCGTAGCCCGCCGAAGGAGGCGGTGTTGCTGATGCGGGTGATCGAGTCGATGGCCGAGTCGATGGCGAGCTGGTTCGCCTCGCGTTCCTCGGCGGAGTTGGCGCCGGTGTTGGAGGCCTCGACCATGAGCGACCGGATCGAGTTGAGCAGCGAGTTGACCTCGGAGAGCGATGACTCGGTCGTGGCGATGACGGCGCTGGCGCGGTCGGCGTTCTTGATGCCCTGGTTGACGCCCTCGATCTCGGAGCGGATGCGTTCGCTGATGATCAGCCCCGCGGGGTCGTCCTTGCCCCGGTTGATGCGCAGCCCGGTCGCCAGGCGTTCGAGCCTGGTGTTGAGGTCCGCGTTGGAGCGTTCGAGGTTTGCCCGGGCGATCAGGGCAGGGATATTGGAGTTGATCCTAGCCATGACAATCCTCCGTGATTGAGGCCGAGGAGAGGCGTGTCGTCGTTGGTTGGTCGCGTCTCACGCGGTCCTCCTTCCCGCGTCGGCGCTGCTCGGGTCGGCGGGTCGTGCCGCCAGCCCGGCGGCCCGGCTGCGGCGCTTGGCCGGCCCGGGCGCGATGTTCTCGTTCAGGCGCTTGAGGTCCCCGTCGTCGAAACGGGCCGCCTGCTCATTCTCCCTCCTGATCGCGTCGTACACCTCCTTGCGGTGCACGGCGATGCGAGTCGGCGCGGTGATGCCGAGGCGGACCTTGTCGCCCCGGATATCGACGATCGTGATCTCGATCTCGTCACCGATCATGATCGTCTCATCGCGCTGCCGTGAAAGGACCAACATAGATCGGCTCCTTGTGGCATCCGTGCTCGACCGCACGCTCCGGCGCGCGGCTTCGGGCCGTGTGTGTGCGCGCCGCTCCGCGGCGCGGCTCGTTGCGCTTAGGCCGACACCGCCCGTGCGGGCTCGGCGACCTTCATCAGTTCGTGACGTGTCGTCCAGCGCTTCTCGGCCAGGACGAGCTGCTCGCCGCTCTTGGTGATGGTGTTGATCACCAGCGGTCCCTGGAGGTTGCCGGTCAGGTGCTGATCGACCTTGTTGACGATCACGAACACCTGGGCATCCTCCAGCTTGCTCAGCTCGAGCTGCTCCATCTGCTCGGGGCGGATGGGCACCGAGTACTCCGGGACGAACAGGATGGGATCGGTGACCACGAACGCCAGCGACGGCTCGTCGAGCGACTGAAGCCAGAAGAAGCAGGCGTCCTCACCGGGTTCGAGCAGGCAGAAATGCCGCTGCTCCGGGAACCCGAGCAGGCCCTTGGGGAAGGTGATCACGCGGTCCTCCGCGATCTCGATCACCCCGAAGCGAGTGGTTCGCACCTCCATGGCGGACTCCGGTCTGTCGCGGCCTCGACCTCGGATCGGATCCCGCGAATCCGTTCGCGGGCGACCTCCTGTCGTCCCCCCGTCCGGCCGCCGGGCGGGAGGCTCAAGATCCGAATCCCGTCGGGCGGGCCTTCACCCGTCCGCGAGCGTCCCCTCCGTCAGCCGAGGAAGTCGAGCAGCGACAGCGTGTTCGACGCCGTTGCCGTCCGCAGCCCCGCCTCCAGCTGCGTCTGGAGCAGGCTGAACCGGCTCGTCGCCTCGACGTAATCGAGGTCCTGGAGCTGACTCTTGACCGTCTGATCCCACACCGAGCGGTCCTCCTCGAACTGCGTGGCGTTCTCCACGCGTCTGGCGTACCCGCCGACCAGCGCACGCGACTGCGCGACCTGCCCGACGAAACCGTTCAGCTTCTCGGCAGCAAGGCTGATGCCAAAGTCGTCGTCGCCTTCGAGCGCGTTGCGCAGATCGATCAGCGCCGTGAACAGGTTGTCCACGCGCACCTTTGCGCTGTCCTCTCCGGTCAAAGTTGCGCTGGAGGCGTCGTACGTCCCGTCCATGAGCCCGAGCTGGTCGCCCGCAAACGACCCGTTCTCCCGCGTGATCGTGATCGCCCCGCCCGCTCCCAGCGCCGACGACTGACTCAGCTCGAACCCGTTCGAACCGTCGGACAGGCTGACCGTAAAGTCGGCGGGGTCCACGCCCTGGACAGGGAGCTGTGCGTCGGCCTCGGAGCGGATCCGGGCGATCACCGTGCCGACGGTGACGATGTCCTCGTCGCGGAGGTTGACGCCGATCGTCGAGCCGTCGCCGAGCGTGATGGTGAAGTCGACGTCGCCGGCGGGGTCGGGCAGCCCGGTGATGGGGTCGCTCGAGCCAGTGACGATCTGAACGCCGCGCCCGTCGTTGAAGTCCTCGATGCGGGTGTCCTGGTTGAGGGTGCGGATGCCGAGCGTCGTCGCGGTGCGGATGCCGCCGGTGACCTCCTCGATGCTCATGGCGTCGTCGGCGCCCCCCGCCGCTTCGTTCACGACGACCAGCCGCCGGTTGTTGTGGTCGATCTCGACGCGGAGCCCGAGCCCGGCCGACTCGATCAGGTTGGCGATGTCCTGGAACGTCTCGGCGGTCGAGAGGTCCACGATCCGTGAACCGCCCATGTTGTTGATCTTGATCGAATCGAGCGGCGTGGCGAAGACCGAGTCCACGCGGGTGAGCGGGCTGAGCTCCGGCTCGACACCGAGCCCGTCCGGGTTGAGCTCGTCGAACGCGAACGGGGAGTCGGAGGCGAGCCCGAGATCGCGGGCCGTGGTCGAGGTGCCGATGTCGAAGAACTCGAGGGTGGGGGCGGGTGATCCACCGGCGACATCGACAGTGAGGTTCTGCCCGGAGAACGAGACGCCGCCGGTGTCGAGGATGGTGGTGCCGTTGGCGGCCTCGTAGTCGTGCAGCGCGCCCTCGATCATGTCGGCGACGTCGCCGACGGTGTCGGCGTTGCTGAGATTGATGGTGGTGCGCGGTCCACCGTCGAAGCTGAACTCGAGCTCGCCCGGCGTGACGCCGAGCCCGCGTGCGCCGAGCAGGTCGGCCAGTCGTGTGTCGGCGGTGAGGTCGGGGATCAGTGTCTCGGTGCCGACGACGCGGGTCGAGGTGCTGCCGATGGCGTTGTTCCCGCCGAGCGTAATCGGGACCGAGCTGGCAAGCCCGATGTCGGTGAGCAGCCCGGAGCCCTGCCCGACGTAGCGGTACCCGTTGCGGAACTGCTCAACAGGCGCCTCGCCGGGCTTGGACCCGCCGAAGCTGTACCCGGCGATGCCCTCGGTGTTGGCGAGCTGGAACAGCTCGCGGATGAGCGAGTTGATGACGACGGCCTGGTCGGTGCGTTCGCCGGCGCTGGTGCCGATGTTGAGTTGGGTCGAGGCGATCGAGCTGGCCTGGTTGATCAGATCGTTGGCTTCGCCGAGGGCCTGGTCGAGAGTGCCGAGGGCAGAGTCGGCGTGGTCGAGGTTGCGCGAGACCTGCTCGCCGCGTTCCAGTCGCTGGTCGAGGACGGAGATGGTGGCGGCCTTGACCGCGTCGTCGCTGGGCTTGTTGACGGCGCGTCCGGTCGCGAGCTGCGTGTTCAGACGCAGCAGGTCGAGGTTGGTCCGGGTGATCGAGCCGAGGCTGAGCCGGCTGGCGAGCAGATTGGGGACGCGCGCGATGTTGGCGGGGAAACTGGTCATGTCAGACGATCGCGAAAAGTGTCTGGAGCAACTGGTCGGCGATGGAGATGATCCGTGCCGCGCCCTGGAACTGACGCTGGAAGCTCAGCAGGTTCATGGTTTCTTCGTCGATGCTCACGCCGCTCTGTGCGGCGCGCTGCGCCTCGAGGCTGTCGCGGACGACGCCGGCCGCGTCGGCGCGAGTCACGGCGGCGCTGGTGCGGTTGGCGACCTGCTGGACGGCGTTGCTCCAGCTTGCGCGGAGGTTCTCGCCGCCGAGTCCGTCGAGCGACTCGTCCTGCACGCCGGCGATCGCCAGCGCGGTCGCGTTCTCGACAAACGTGCCGTCGTCGATCCGCCCGACCATCAGCGAGTTGGGGTCGTCGATCAGGTCGTCGCGGACGGCGATGTCGGAGGCATCGGTGCCGGTGAAGTACGAGTTCACGCCGAGCGCAGCCAGCACGCCCGACGAGTCCTCGGCGAAGCTGAAGCTGAAGCCGGTCGCCGCCTCGACGTTCAGGCGTCCCCCGGCGTCGAAGGTCGCGTTGAGCCCCGGGATCGCGTCGAGCGCGGCGCGGATGTCCTCGGCAGAGGTGTCGTCGCCGAACCCGGACGTGCCGGTCGCATCGATCCCGTCGAGGTCGACGTCGATCCGCACCGTCCGCGTCCCTCCGTTCACCTCGTCGTTGACGTGCACGAGGAACCCGCCGTTGGTCGGCGTGAACGGCGACTGCGCCAGCGTCGAGTTCGTCGGATCGTTGAGCGCCAGCGTCTGGTCGGCCGGCGAAATCCGCATCGTCCCCGACGCGCTGGTCAGCCCGTCGAGGTTCGTCCCGTTCGCGTGGATCTGATTGATCCGGAAGATCAGCTCCGACGCGATCGCGTCGAGCTTCTCGATCGTCCCGTCCACGGCCTCGCCGCGCGCATCGAGCAGCGCGCCGACGCGTCCAGAGGTGATCGGAACCGTCGTCCGGTCGTCTTTCAGCACGATCCTGACGCTCAGGTCACCGTTGTCGGATTCGCGCACGAGGTCGAGCCCGCGGCTGAGCCCGCCGAGCACGACCGGTGTCGAGCCGACCAGCACGTCCACCGCGCCGTTCGCGTGCTCGATCGTGCTCACGTCCATCAACCCGCTGAGCTCACTGAGCAGCTCGTCGCGCTTGTCGCGCAACCCGGGGGCGGTCGCGCCCCCGGTCTCGGCGTTGGCGATCTGCCCGTTGACGTCGGCGATCTCGGAGAGCAGCGAGTCGGCCCGCTCGACCGCGGCGCCCAGCTCGCCGTCGATCTGCTGACGCTGGTCTACCAGGTCGCTGCGCATGGTGCGCATGAACGAGGCGAGTTCCTCGCCCTGCTGGACGATCACGGCGCTCGACTGCACCAGGTTCGCACGCTCCGACCACGAGTTGAAGAACGTCGAGAGCTGGCTGGACAGGTCGTACCCCGTCAGCTCGTTGAGGCTCGACTCGACGCCGCTGTACACGTCGAGGCGCGTCCTTGCGGCGGACTCGTCGGCGATGCCGGTGCGCAGGCGCTGCTGGAGCGCCTCGTTGATCTCACGCCGCACGCCGTCGATCGCGACCCCGCCTCCCGAGTACGCGTTCTGCGAGATCAGGCGTCCCCCCGACGGGCTGAGCAGCGCGGTCTGCCGGGTGTAGTCGGGGCTCGAGGCGTTGGCGAGGTTGTTGCCGGCGACCTGGATGCCGAGCTGGCTCGCGGTCAGGGCGCTGCGCCCGATCTGGAACGCCGAGGTCAGTCCCATCGCCGCCTCCTAGTGGGTGAGGTCGATCCCGCTGACAACGCGGTCGGGCCCGACCACGCCCTGCGGCCCGTACGTGCCCGCGTGGCTCAGCCTGCGCGCCACCTGGCGCATCAGCCCTTCCATGTGCGCGACGAGCGACTCGGCCGCGGCACGTACCGTCCCGTGCTCGCGCTGCACGCGCTCGACGAGCTCGCGCAGGCGATCCGAGCGTTCGATCACCGCCGAGCGTTCCGCTTCGTCGAGGTGCGCCGCCAGGTCGCGGACCGTCGGGCCTTTCGGCCCCGATTCGCGGGTGGCGAAGGGCGCCGCGAGCTGGCGCCGCCTTTGATCAAGCGAGGCGATGCGGGCCAGTTCGGCGGCCTGGCGGTCGCCCGACTCGTTCATCGCCGCCGCGTCCGCCCGCGAGATCGCCGAACGGTGCGACACCGCCGCGTCGAGCAGCGCCTCGTGCGCCTCGATCAGCTCGTCGAGCAGCGGGGAGAGCTTCCCGGTCAGTTCGCTCATGCCGTCACCTCCACACCCCGCTTGCCTATGTCCGTCGCGATGCGATCGACCAGCGCCCAGTGCGACGCGTGCACGAGCTCCTGCGCCGTTGCCGCGTCGCCCAGCGCCCGGAATTGCTTCTCGCCCTGCGTGGGCTGGAACGGCGGTGCCGCCCATGTCCCCTCGCGCATCTCGCTGAGCAGCGGTTGCACGAACGCGATCGAGACGAGCGACTCGGCGGCCTGCCGCGCCTGCTCCTCCGGCGTGCCTTTCTCGCCCGCCCGGCGCTGCTCGGTCGAGAGCACCGACGCGAAGCGTTGCTGGCGATCGAGCCACTGCGCACGCTCGTCGTCGTTCACCGGGTCCGCGTCGCCCGCGCGGAGCTGCTGCACGCCCAAGGGCCCACGCCCGAGCGGTGAGAGCCCGTTTGTGATGCCCGCGATGTCGAGCGCGCCGTCCACTGTCATTCCCTTACGATCCGCCCGTGCAGCTGCCCGTTCTTCTCGAGCATGAACAGGATCTGGATCTGCTTGCTCGTCGGGACGTCGAGGTGGTTGAGCGCGTCGAGCAGGTCCTGCAGCTTCGCGTTCTGCTTCTCGCTTACGTCCGTCCCCACCGGCGTCCACCGCGAACGCTTGACCAGCGGGTTGTCCTCCGTCGCGACCGGCGCCGGCACCGTCGTCGTGATCGTCAGACCCTCGGCCGTGATCACCCCGGGGCTGATCTCCACGTCGCCGTTCACCTGGATCAGCCCCGCGGCCTCGTTCACGATCACCTGCGCACCGAGGCGCAGCAGGTCCACGTTGATCGGGGTTGACTGGACCGAGGCGATGAACGCGGCGGGGTTCTTACGCTCGGCGTCGGGGATCCGCACGAGGATCTCGCGCTCGTTGATTGCCGTGGCGATCGCCTTCGAGCCCGCCGGCCCGAAATACTCGGCATTGATCGCGGCGGCGACCTCGGCCGAGGCCGCGTGACCCGCCTTCTCCGCGTTGAGCACCAGCATGAAGCTGTCGGTGATGTCCTCCATGGGGATGTCTTTGCGGAGCTGCGCCCCGAGACGCACCCGCCCCTTGGTCTTGTGGTCCGGGTCGTCGAGCTCGATCGGACCGCTCGCGTACGCGTAGGCATCGGCGCCCTTGACCGGCCCCAGGAGCACGGTCAGGTACAGCTCGCCGCCCTCCAGGCTCGACGCCGCGTTCACCACCGAGACCGTCACGTCGAAGCGGTCGTTGGCGTAGGCGCTGACCGGCGGGATCTCGCACAGCACGTTGACCACCGCGACCGACTTGGCCTTGGCCAGCTCGTCGATGTCCTCGATGGGGATGCCGTTGTTGCGGTAGACCTCGGCCAGCGTGCGGGCCAGCGCCAGGTCCTTGCCCGAGTCGCCGGTCCCGCTGAGCCCCATGACCAGCCCGAACCCGCGCAGCGTCGAGCCGCCGTTGTTCTTGATCCGGGTGACATCCTGCACCGACGTCGCCTGCGCGGGCAGCGCAAGAACGAGCATGATCAGCGCAACGATCGTGCGCACGGTTCGGCCTCCTTGCCGCGGCGAGTGAAGAACTCACCGACGGGAGGAGGGGAGCAACAGCGGTGCCAGACTTGGGTGCCATGGCCGCCTCTTGGCGGCTATGCGAGGGCGCCGAAGGCCTGGTACTCCTCGCCCCGGAGTCGGGCGAGGAACGGCTCGACACCGACGAGCGTCGCGGGCCGCCGAGGAACCCGTCGGTGCCCCCACCCATGAACCGCCAGTCGGGATCGACACGTCCCTCTGGATCGACGACGTCGGAAGGCCACGTGTTCTCGATGATCCGGTTTGTGAAGACGTATGCGCGGGTGATTGTGTGACATATCCGCCCCGACCGGATATCCACGTGATGCTCGTACTCACGGTGCGAGATCGCGATACCCGCGAATAGCAACGCGGCCACGCCGGTGGCGATCCCAAATGGGCCTTCATGACTGTCTGTACGCGTGTGCACGGTGCGCAGATTCGGACATGGCCGCCAAGAGGCGGCCATGGCACCCGACACGACGTCACGAGGGCCGAGTGCCCGCTCCTAGAACGCGAACAACGTGTCGAGCACCCGCGGGATCAGACCCTTCTCCGACGCCTTCTTGACCTGACCCTCGTTGTGCACCGCGACGTGCAGGTCGGCCAGCTGCGTCGAGAGGATCGTGTTGTCGTCGGTCACGTCGTCGCCGCGGCAGGTCCCGCTGAGCACAATCACCTGCTCCTCGTCGTCCTTGACGACGGTCTTCTTGGCCTCGACGACGAGGTTGCCGTTGGGCTTGACGTCGATGACCTCGGCCGTGATGCGCACGACGAGCCGGTCGGTGCGCTCGTACTGCCCGTCGCCCTTGTAGTCGCTCTTGTGGTTTGCCTGCCACTCGACGACGGGCGTGCGCCCGCCGGTGACCAGGCGCAGCTCGGCCAGCTCGGCGAGGCTCGGGAACGCCTCGATCGACCCGTCGAGCTTGTAGTCCTTCTTGGTGTCGAGTGACTGGTCGGCCTCGGCGCGCGTCGTCTCGTCCACGATGATCGTCACCAGATCGTGCAGCGCGAACGTCCGCGGGGGCGGCGGCTCGACCATCGTCAGGCTCAGCCCGCGCAGCGGCGCGGCCGGGTTCTCGTCCAGACCGACGTACGCCGGCGACGCCTGGAGGAACAGGCTCTGTGCGCACGCGGCCGGCGCGATCAGGGCGACAGCTAAGAGCGGGCACTTCATGGCGATGTCTCCACGGGCGTTCCGTCGGCGACCGCGACCGCTCGCCCGGGGCCGTTCAGCCGGGCGTTGAACGGGCGCTGACCCTTCGGGTCGTCGATCGACTTGAGCCGGATGATCTCGCCGTCGCGCCCGGACTCGAGCGCCCACGCCTCGGTCCGCACGATCACGCCGTTGGCGATGCATTCGACCGCGACGCGGTCGCCGCGATCGACGACCACCGGCGGCTGGACGTCCACGCTCCGCACGATCGCGCCGCGCTCGATCAGACGCTGCGACTCGCTGCCGGCGACCGACGCGGGGTCGGCCGGGGCGAGCGCGGGCGAGACCCAGCGCCGTTCGATGATGAGACTGCCGGGCTCGACGAGCGTGCGCCGCGCGATGGGCTCGCGGGCGACGGCGACGCGCCGGCGGATCGACACACCGACCGTGGCCGTCCCCGTCACGACCACGCGGTCGCCCTCGTACACGGTGTAGCGGACCGGGAAGCGGTCTGACGAGCCGGTGACGCGGGCGTCCACGGTGCGACCGGCGGTGGGGGTGGCCAGGTCGTGCGCGTCGCGCGGGTCCCACTCGAGGCGGAGGTCCGCGGCGTCGGCGCGAAGAGACCGTGCGATTCGCCACGCGATCGCGTCGCGCAGCGTGCCGGCACCCTCCCCGGAGGGGCGGTCGGCGTTGTTGAGGCGGGCGCGGGCCGCAACGAGGCGGTCGGCGTCGATCTCCACGATCCGGCACGCGCCCCCGCGCAGCACGGTGTCCGACCAGTCCACCCGCTCGTCGAGCAGCTCGCGGACGCGGGCGATTTCGAGGGTGATGCGTCCCGAGCTGTCGCGCAGCTCCAACGCCGGGTCGTCGATGAGGACGGTGCCCGGCAGCGTCGCGTCCGGCTCGGTGCCGTCGGCGCGCGAGATCGTTGCCACGTCGCCGAGGGTGATCGGGCCCCCGATCCCGACGCGGGCGCCGGTGCGCAGCTCGATGACGGTCTGCGCGCGCACAGTCGCCGCGACGAGCACGAGCGTCAGGATGGCGGCGAGGGCGCGGATCATCGCGGGTTATCGCCTCAGCTGTGCGACGGTCTGGAGCGTGTCGTCGGCCGCCCGGATCGACTGCGAGTTCATCTCGAAGGCGCGCTGTGTGCGGATCAGCTCGATCAGCTCGCGCGTTGGGTCGACGTTCGAGCTCTCGAGGTAGTGCTGCTTGATCCCGCCCCGGTTCTCCTCGCCGGGGTTGCCCTCGATGGCGGCGCCGCTGGCCGGGGTCTCGACCCAGAGGTTCTCGCCGACCTGCTTGAGCCCGGCGGGGTTGATGAAGGTGGCGGTCTCGATCTGCCCGACCTGGGTCGGCGTGGTCGAGCCGGGCTGGAGCACGCTGACGATGCCGGTGCGGTCGATCGAGACGCTGATCGCGTCGGGTGGGATGTCGATCTGCGGTTCGAGGACGCGCCCGTTGGAGTTGGCGAGGACCATGCGTCCGTCGGCGTCGAGGGTGAAGTTGCCGGCGCGGGAGTAGGCGATCGAGTCGGGGGCGATGTCGGTGTCAGGGACGGTGACCTTGAAGAAGCCGTTGCCCTCGATCATGAGGTCGAGGTCGCGCCCGGTGTCGATGGGCGCGCCGGTCTTGAAGTCCTGCTGTGTGCCGCTGACGCGGACGCCGAGCCCGACGTAGAGCCCGGTGGGCTTCTGGTCGCCGTAGGCGTTCTCGACGCCGGGCTGCTCGCGTTCGACGTAGAGGAGGTCCTGGAAGTTGGCGCGGGATGTCTTGAACCCCTCGGTGTTGACGTTGGCCAGGTTGTTGGCGATCACGTCCATGCGGGTGTTGAGGGCGCTGAGCCCGGTCGAGGCGGACTGGAGTGCGAGAACGGCCATGGCTGCTCCTACGAGGCGCGGCCGAGCGTGGAGATGGCGCGCTCGACCAGCCTGTCCTGTGTGGAGATCATGCCGAAGGCGCCCTGGGCGGCGCGAGCGGCGGAGGTCATCTTCAACAACGCGTCGATGGGATCGACGGCCGAGCCCTCGATGTGGGCCTGCTGGATGCGCCCCGAGGCCGGGAAGCGGCTCTCCATCTGGTTGTTCGAGGTGGTGAACATTCCTTCGCCGTACTTGACCAGACGCGAGCGGTCGGGCACGTCGGCGAGCTGGATCTGCGCGATCTCGACGCCGTCGGCGCGGATCGTGCCGTGCGGGTCGATCTTGACCTCGGCGGCGTCGGGGATGGTGATGGTGCGGTTGGCGGTGTCGAGGACGGGCAGCCCATTGCCGGCGAGGACGAGGCGCCCGCGCGAGTCGCGGGCGAGCCGCCCGTCGCGGGACAGGCGCAGGCGCTCGGTGTTGGCGTCGATCTGCTCGCGGATGACGAGGAACCCGTCCCCCTCTACGGCCAGATCGAGGGGGTTGCCGGTGGTGGTGAGTGGGCCCTGCTTGAAGCTGATGCGGTTGGGGGCGCTGAGCACGCCGGCGCCGAGCTTCTCGAGCAGGTCGTTGCTGGGCAGGTCCCAAAGCCCGTCTTCGACGCGGGCGGGGTCGCGCTGCATCGTGCCCGCGATGTCCGGCTTGAACCCCACGGTGTTGAGGTTGGAGAGGTTGTTGGTGAGGACCTCCTGGCGGTAGACGGCCGTCAGGGCGGCCGAGGCGGAGATCTCCATCCCGTAGTTCATGCGCACACTCCCGCGCAAAGTCCGGCGCAGCGGGGCCCTATCGCCCCGGAACGCGTCTCGCACGGGGGTGGACACAATCGGCGTGCCAGTGAAGAAGGCCCTGGGCCTTGGGCTCTGGCCCCAAGGGGTCCAACCCCACCCCTCACTCTTGGACCCCTTTGGTTTGCGGGGCGTGAGGCGGGGTTGGGGGCGGGCCCGTACGCCGATCGGCCGTTCCGCTGTTGACACCCGGGCGGCCGCGCGGCAAACTGGATACCCAACTCCGATTCACGAGGTGCGGGACGCCCCCGCACCCTTGCCGTGCGTCACGCCGGGTTCGCCCGGGCTCTCGTGGGGAGGCGCGGGCGACACGGCCGCGAATTCGGGAGGACGAACATGTTCTGGGGCTCACCCTTTGGCATGGGGGTCGCGCGGCGGCCGCGCGCGCTTTCTGTCTTGCTCTGCGCCGCGACGGCCTGCCTGACCAGCGTCCCGGGCGCTTCTGCGCAGACCTGTGCGCCGACGCTGCTCGGCTCGCACGACACGCCGGGCAGGTCACGCGGCCTCCACGTCGTCGGCACCACGGCGTACGTCGCGGACTACCAGTCAGGCCTGCAGATCATCGATGTGTCCGGCTGCTCGTGCATCCCGGACCTGACCACGATGAACGCGCCGGTGGGCGACCCCAACTACGGCGGGCCCGACGGCGTCGTCAGCGCCGCCGACATCTAGTACTACGTCAACGCGTGGGTCGCGCAGGACGCCTCCATCGCCGACATGACCACTCAGAACGCGCCGATCGGAGACCCCAACTACGGCGTGCCCGACGGGATCGTCTCAGCCGCAGACATCCAGTACTACGTCAACCTCTGGGTCGCGGGCTGCCCGTAGGCGCGCCGGCCGGCATCCGGAAACACGGCTCCGGAACTCCGGATTCGCGGGAGGGGGGCGTGAGCGGAATCTACTCGCCATCTCACCGGAAAACCGGCGGGTCTTTGAATATCGGGCGCACGAGTTGGTTTCTTCCTGCGTCACCCGACGGGGACGCCGGAACCGTTCTCGATGCCGCATCGGAGACTCCCCCGTCACGAGTTGTCTCGGGGGACGACTACCGGTGTCAAGGGTGGGGAGAGGTGGATCCATGCGGGTGAAGAGGTCTCGACTCGGATTCGTGGCGCCGGCGGGCGCGGCGCTGGCGTTGCAGGCGGCACCGGCGGCGGCCCAGCCGTGCGCGCTCGAGCTGCTCGGCTCGTACGACACGCCGGGCTTCGCCGCGGACGTCGTGCTGAAAGACGGGCTGGCCTACCTCGCGGACCTGAACACGGGGCTGCACATCCTCGACGTGTCGGACCCGGCGAACCCGGCGCTCGTGGGCTTCTTCGCCACGCCGCACGCGCCCGAGGACGTCCGCGTCGTCGGCGACATCGCTTACGTCGCCGACCACAGCACGGTGCAGATCATCGACGTGTCGGACCCGGCCAACCCGGGTTTCCTCGGCTCGTGGCTCTCCGGGTCCGACGTGCAGAACGTCGACGTCGAGGGCGGATTCGCGTACGTCGCGAACTACTCGGATGGCATGCGGGTCCTCGACGTGTCCGACCCCACCAACCCGACGCCGGTGGGGCATCTCGGCACCACCAGTTCGGCGTTCGGCATCCGGGTGGTCGGCGGGCTGGCCTACGTCGCCGAGTTCAACGACGGGCTGCGCATCGTTGACGTGTCCGACCCGGCCAACCCGACGCCCGTCGGCTTCTACGACACGCCGGACACGGCGGTCGACGTCGACGTGGTCGGCTCGCTCGCCTACGTGGCGGACAGCGGCCTGGGGGTGCAGATCATCGACGTGTCGGACCCGAGCAGCCCGTCGCTCGTCGGGACGATCGACGCGGGGCTCATCGCGGTCGACGTCGAGATCGTCGGCTCCAGGCTGTACGTCGCGGATTTCCAGAACGGCCTGCTGATCATCGACGTGTCCGACCCGGCGAACCCGAGCCTGATCGACTCGTACGCCACGCCCGGCAATACCCACGGCGTCGCGGTCGCGGGCGGTGTCGCCTATGTGTGCGACGGCGAGACCGGCCTGCTGCTCGTCGATATCTCGGGCTGCTGCCCGGCCGACGTCACGACGACCGGCGCGGGTGTGGGCGACGCGGGCTACGGCGTGCCGGACGGCGCTGTCACCGCGTCCGATCTCCAGTACTACGTCAACGCCTACGTCGCCGGTGACCTTGCTGTTGCCGACGTCACCACGCAGGGTGCCCCCGCGGGTTCGTCCGCGTACGGCGTTCCCGACGGCGTCGTCAGCAGCGCCGACATCCAGTTCTACGTCAATCTATGGGTCGCGGGGTGCCCTTAGGCGCGGCGTTCGGCATCCGGAAACGTCGATTCACAACTCCGGATTCGCGCGAAGCGCGCGAGCGACATCTGCTGGTCTCTCGGCGGAAAGCCGTCGGGTCTTTGAACGCGAGGCGCGCGGACAGGGCTTTTTTCGCGCCGGGCGACGTCAACCGGGAACTACCGCCTGTTGGCCATCGGAGACCATCCCGACATGGGCTCTCTCGGGGGACGTCTCCCCCGTCTCGGCGGGGGAAGAGGAGGCAACATGCGGATGAAGCGGTTCGGGCTCGTTTCGATCGTGCCGGCGTGCACGGCGCTGGTGCTGCACGCGGGGCTCGCGCCCGGTCAGGAGTGCGTCTCGTTCGAGTTGCTCGGTTCGTACGACACGGCGGGCTACGCCTCGGACCTCGTGCTCGAGAACGGGCTGGCGTACCTCGCGGACCTGAACACCGGGGTGCACATCCTCGACGTGTCCGACCCGGCGAACCCGTCCCTCGTGGGCTTCTTCGCCACACCGGACCCGGCACAGGATCTGCGTGTCGTGGGCGATATCGCCTACGTTGCGGACCACGGCGCGGGGCTGGTGATCCTTGACGTGTCCGATCCGTCCAACCCCGCATTCCTCGGTTCGTGGGACTCTCCGGTCGACGTCGAGGACGTTGACGTCGAGGGCGGCTATGCGTACCTCGCCGACTACTTCGAGGGGCTCAAGGTGGTGGACGTCTCCGACCCCACCAACCCGACGCTGGTCGGCGCCTACGACACCCCGGGCGTCTCGTTCGGGGTTCGGGTCGTGGGCGATCTGGCCTACGTCGCGGACGCCAACGGCGGGCTCCAGATCATCGACGTCTCCGATCCGACCAACCCAACGCTCGCCGGGTTCTACGGCACGCTGCAGCCGGCCTGGGGCGTCGAGGTGGTCGGCGACCTCGCCTACCTGGCGAATGACATGGCGGGTGTGCAGATCATCGACGTGTCGGACCCGGGCAACCCGAGCCTCGTCGGGGCGTACGACACGGAGTGGTACGCGCGCGACGTCGAGGTCGTGGGCACGAGGGCGTACGTCACGGACTTTCACTCCAGCATGCTGGTCCTCGACGTGTCCGATCCATCCAGCCCGGCGCTGATCGGTACGTACACCACGCCGGAGGAAACCTATGGCGTTGCGGTCGCGGGCGACACGGCCTACATCGCGGTCGGACAGACCGGGCTCTTCATCGTGGATATGTCCCCCTGCTGCGCGCCCGACCTGACCACGCAGGGCGCGGGCGCGGGCGATCCGGGGTACGGTGTGCCGGACGGCGTCGTCTCCGCCGCCGACCTCAACTACTTCGTCAATGCCTACATCGCCGGCGATCTCGCTCTCGCTGACCTCACAACGCAGGGTGCTCCCGCTGGTTCGTCCGGGTACGGGGTTCCCGACGGGGTCGTCAGCAGCGCCGACCTCCAGTACTACGTCAACCTTTGGGTTGCGGGGTGCCCGTAGGCACGACGATCGGCATCAGGAAACCCGGGTTCATAACTCCGGATTCGCGTGAGGCATACCAGCAGGATCTGCTCGCCTTCTTTCCGGGAAACCGGCCACTTCTTGAATACGGGTCGCGCGAACCGGCTTGGTCCTGCGTCGATTGGCGGGGATGCCGGAGCCGTTCCCGGTCGTGCATCGGAAACTCCCCCGACATGAGCCATCTCGGGGGGACGCGTGCCCGTCTCGGGAGGGCGGAAGCAGAGGTGGATCCGTGCGGGTGAAGAGGTCTCGACTCGGTTTCATCGTGCCGGCGTGCGCGGCGCTGGGGTTGCACGCGATGGTCGCGGAGGCTCAGCCGTGCGCCACGCTCGACCCGCTCGGCTCCTACGACACGCCGGGCCTGTGTGCCGACCTCACGATCGTGGGCGACCTGGCCTACGTCGCGGATCTGGACCTTGTGCTGATCCTCGACGTGTCCGACCCCGGCAACCCGGTGCTCGTCGGCTCGTACGACACCCCGCACGGGCCGGAGGAGATCAAGGTCATCGGCGACATCGCCTATGTCGCCGACCACGACTCGGGGCTGCAGATCCTCGACGTGTCCGATCCGTCCAACCCGAGCCACCTCGGGTCGTACGACACGCCCGCCGACGTGGAGGGTGTCGATGTCGAGGGCGGCGTGGCGTACCTCGCAGACTACTTCGAAGGGATGACGATCGTCGATGTTTCGGACCCCACGAACCCGACGCACCTTGCCACCTTCGACACCGCCAGCTCCGGCTTCGGCGTCCGGGTCGTGGGCGACCTGGCGTACCTCGCGGATTTCGGCGACGGGCTGCGGATCATCGATGTATCGGATCCAGCCAACCCGTCGCTTGTCGGCTTCTACCTAACGCCGGACCAGGCGTTCGATGTCGAGGTTGTCGGCGACCTCGCCTACGTGGCCTGCGACGGTGCTGGCGTCCACATCGTCGATGTGTCGGACCCGGGCAGCCCGGTGCTCGTCGGGGCGTACGACACGACCTGGTTTGCGCGCGACGTCGAGGTTGCGGGCACGAGAGCGTACGTCGCTGATTTCCAGTCCAGCATGCTGGTCCTCGATGTGTCCGACCCATCCAACCCGGCGCTGATCGGGTCGTACACCACGCCGGATACACCCTTTGGTGTCGCGGTCGCGGGCGATACCGCCTACATCGCGGCCGGAGAAACCGGGGTGCTGACCGTCGATGTGTCCGAGTGCTGCCAAGCCGACCTCACGACGCAGGGCGCGGGTGCTGGTGACCCGGGGTACGGGGTCCCCGACGGCGCCGTCTCGGCGGCCGACCTCCAGTACTTCGTCAACGCCTACGTGGCCGGTGACCTTGCGGTTGCCGACGTCACAACGCAGGGAGCGAGCGTGGGTGACCCCGGCTACGGCGCACCCGACGGGCTCGTGAGCGCGGCCGATCTCCAGTACTACGTCAACCTTTGGGTCGCGGGCTGTCCGTAGGACGGCAATCGGGGCTCGGCATCCGGCAATCGCGAAGAGAATACCCGGCCCTTCGAAGGCTCAGGCCCGGCGTCCGGTTGCTTCTGATCGAATGCCGGCTGCCGAATGCCGAATGCCGGCTACATCCCGCAGGAGCAGGAGCCGCCGCAGCCACACCCGCCGCCCGGGGCTGACGGGGCGGGTCCGCTCGACTTGGCCTGAAAGGTCGAGTGGGCGCGGGCGAAGGTCCGCCCCTTGCCGTCGGGGTCTTCGACGGGGTCGTCGGCCCGGTCCATCGGACGCATGAGCTCGACGACGGTCCCATCCTCCTCGCAGACATACTCGTACAGGGGCATGCAGGCTCCTCCGGAATCGGTCACAATCCGTTGTGGAGAATAGGTGTGTCCCGGCGGGGCCGGGGGGTGGCGAACGCCCCATTCCGGGGTCGGGCCGAGGCCGTTGGGGGGCTCGTGGGCGACACGCGTGAGACCATGCCAACCTCGGACGGGCCGCGGCGATCCGGCGACTCGACCACGACGGTGGGGGGCGGGCGGTTCGCGCCGGGGACCGTGCTGGCGTCGCGCTACCGCGTGGTGAGCTTCCTCGGCAAGGGCGGGATGGGCGAGGTCTACCGGGCCGACGACCTCACGCTCGGGCAGGCGGTGGCGATCAAGTTCCTGCCGTCGTCGGTGGCGGGCGACGAGTCGCGGCTGGCGCAGTTCCGCTCGGAGGTGCGCATCGGGCGCGAGGTCGCCCACCCCAACGTCTGCCGCGTGTACGACATCGTCGAGGCGCCCGAGGGCGTGTTCCTCGCGATGGAGTACGTCGACGGCGAGGACCTCGCGACGCTGCTGCGACGCATCGGTCGGCTGCCCGAGGAGAAGGCGCTCGAGATCGCGCGGCAGGTGTGCGCGGGTCTGGCGGCGGCCCACGACCGCGGCGTCATCCACCGCGACCTCAAGCCGGCCAACATCATGCTCGACGGACGCGGGCGCGTGCGCCTGACCGACTTCGGGATCGCGGCGCTGAGCGACCGCGTCGAGGGTCGCGCGGCCGCGGCGGGCACCCCGGCGTACATGGCGCCCGAGCAGCTCGACGGGGACGAGGCGACCGCGCGCAGCGACCTGTACGCCCTCGGGCTCGTCCTGCACGAGCTGTTCACCGGCAAGCGGATGTTCGAGGGCGACACGCTCGACGAGATCAAGCGCAGCCGCACGCGTCCGCCGGGCGAGGATCTGACAACCGCGGTGCGCGACATCGACGAGGCGGTGGAGCGCGCGGTCCGCTGGTGCGTCGAGCCCGACCCGCAGCGGCGCCCGAGTTCGGCGGTTGCGGTCGCGGCGGCGCTGCCGGGGGGCGACCCGCTGGCCGCGGCGCTCGCGGCGGGCGAGACACCTTCGCCGGAACTCGTTGCGGCGTCCGGCAGGATCGGTGGGCTGCACCCCGCGATCGCGTTGCTGTTGCTCGTTGTGTTCGGCGCCGGGCTGTACGTGCTCTCGTGGTTGCAGGTCGCGAACTCGGTGGTGAGGTGGGCGCCGCTCGACAAGCCGCCTGCCGCAATGATCGATCGCGCCAAGGAGACGATCGAGCGGCTCGGGATCGAGACCGTGTTCGTCGATTCGGTCTGGGGGTACTCGTACTCGGCCGAATACCCGAGGTGGGTCGCGGCGAACATCGATTCGGCGGACCGGTGGGAGCGGCTGCGCGCGGCTCGACCGGCGACGGTGTACTTCTGGTATCGCGTCTCGCCGACGGAGTGGTCGGTGCATCCGATCGGTGCTCACCGCGATCGCGTGGCGCCGGCCGCGCCCGCGTGGTCGATCCCCGGCGAGGTGTACGTCTCGCTCGATCTCGACGGGCGTCTGCGCCGGATCTACGTGCAGCCGGAGGTGATCGAGGAACGCGACGCCGACGCGGCACCGGCTCCGGCGTACGACTTTGGTAGCGCGTTCGAGCTCGCGGGGCTCGATCCCGACCGGTTCGAGCCGACGGAACCGAGGCTCGAACTCGGGATGCGCGTCGACGAGTCGAGGGGGTGGACCGGATTGTTCCCTGAGCTGCCCGACGTCCCGATGTACGTCCAGGCGGGTGCCCGCGACGGGGGGCTGGCGTACTTTCAGTATCGCGCGCCCTGGGAGCTGCGCGAGGGATTGGGCGAGGTCCGCGAGGCGCTCGAGCACAAGGACGAAGCGCGTGTGCGGAGCGGACTCGGGTCGTTCGGGCACGCGATGTCGGCGTTCGGACGCCGGCTCCGGGGGACGTACAAGGTCTTCGTGAACATGCTCATGATGGGGCTGCTGATCGTCGGCGGCGTGCTGACCTACAAGAACATCAAGGCGGGGCGCGCGGACACGCGCGGTGCGTGGCGCGTGGCGCTGTTCTCCGGCGTCTTCATGACGTTCGCGCGATGGTGCAGCGGGGCGAACCTGTTGCCCAGGGATCAGTTCGAGCTGATCCAGATCTTCGCGTGGGGCGCGTTCATGGGGCTCGGCGCGTGGTCGGCGTACCTCGCGATCGAGCCGGTCGTGCGCCGCCGTTGGCCGACCATGCTCGTCGGGTGGACGCGGCTGATCTCCGGGCACGTGACCGATCCGTTGGTGGGTCGGAGCGTGGCGGCGGGCGCCGTCGCGGGTGTGCTGGTATCGCTCGCGTACGCCGCCGGGTTCCTCGCCGAACAACGGGACACCGAGTTCGCGGGTCTGAGCTACGTGTTCTCCGCGATTTCGATCCGGTACCCGTTCAGCGGCATGTTCGCGGCCCCCGTCATCTCGCTGTTGATGCCGTTCGTCTGGGTGCTCCTGTTGGTCGGGCTGCGCCGGCTGGTGCGGCGCGAGTGGATCGCGGTCGTGCTGTTCGTGCCCGTGCTGGCGTTGATCAGCGAGAACCTGTTCCTGAACGGGTGGTCGCCGGTGGTGACGCTGTTGTGCGCCGTGCTCTACACGGTGTTGTACGTCCGGCTCGGCGTGCTCGCGGTGATGGCCGCGGTGTACGTCCAGACGGCGCTCGACTTCGCAGGGCTACCCGCGATCGGCGAGTGGTACGCTCACGCCTGGTACGTCCAGATCGTGCCGATGCTCCTGTTCGTGCTGTGGGGTCTCGGCGTCAGCGTGTTCGGGCGCAGCAACTACGAGTTGACTGCGCGAACTCCTGCTCCGGTTCTGGCGTAGTCGGCAAGAGCCGGCGCGCTGATGTCACTGCAAAGACAAGGCAAGGCCACGGTTCATCCTGCTCACACAGGACGCTGGTGTGTTCACGAGTACTACGGGCAGCCCGCGACCCAGACGTTGACGTAGTAGTTGATGTCGGCGGCGGTGATCTGCCCGTCGGGGACACCGTAGTTCGGGTCGCCGATCCCCGCGCCCTGTGTGGTGACGTCGGCTGGTGAGCACGCGGTGACCGCGCTGTGGACGTACGCCGAGCCGGAACTGTTGCCGTTGTCGTCGTCGCCGTACGCGCCGATCAGGACCATGTCGCCGTCGATCGCGACTGCGCAGCCGTACTCGTCGTTGGCGGCGCCGTCGTAGGGGAGGAGCTTCGCGATGCGGTTCCCGCTCGTGTCGAACAGGTAGGCGGATCCGGAGAAAGATCCGCTGTCGTCATCCCACGGCGAGCCGACGACCACGAGCCTGTTGCCGACGCCGATGGCGGTGCCGAAGCGGTCGTTGCCCACGCCGTCGGGCGCGCGCAGCTTGGCGGTCTGGGTGCGGGTGGCGGTGTCGAAGACGTAGCCCGAGCCCGAGTATGGGCCATTGTCATCGTCGCCGAGTGCGCCGACGACGAGGGTGCTGCCGTCGATCGCAACCGCGCACCCGAAGCGATCGTCCGGCTCGCCGTAGTCCGGGAGGAGTTTGTCAAGCTGGGCGCCGGTGGCGGAGTCGAACAGGTAGACCGAGCCCGATTCGAACCCGTTGTCGTCATCGTTGAGAGCGCCGACGACGGCGATGGCGCCGTCGATCGCGACCGCCCGCCCGAACGAATCGCCGATCGCGCCGTCGGAGGGAGAGAGCTTTGTGATCTGCGCCCCTGTCGTGGTGTCGAACAGGTAGGCCGAGCCGACGTCGTCATCGCCGTTTGCCCCGACGATGGCGGTGGTGCCGCTGATGCCGACGGCGATGCCGAAGTAATCACCCGGGGATCCGTCGTCGGCGGTGAGCCTGCCGATCTGGGCGCCGGTGGTTGTGTCGAACAGGTAGGCTCTGCCCAGGACGTCGGCCGTATCGGGGTGTCCGTCCGCGCCGACGATGGCGATGGTCCCGTCGATCGCCACGGATTGTCCGAAGCGCAGCGGCGTGGATCCGTCTGTCGGCACGAGCTTGGCGATCTGAGCGCCGGTTGCCACGTCGAAGAGGTAGGCGCAGCCGGAGCCGCTGCCGCTCCCGTCGCCGTACTGGGCGCCGATCACGGCAACGGTGCCGCTGACGGCGACGGCGTAGCCGAACTGGTCACCCGTGTTGCCGTCGCCGGCGACGAGCTTGTGGAGCTGGTCGCCGACGCCGGCGTGGGCCGCGCCGGCGCACAGGGTCACCGCGACGGACGCCCGAACGCAAGTCGCCAAACGCATAGCGATCTCCTTGTCTGCGCCGATCGGCGGTCGCGCACGCCGCGGAACGCGGCCGGGACCGGCCTCCTGACCAGCTTACCGCGCTCAGCGGACTTTGAGAACCGGAATCGGGGCGCCCCGCGGTTGAATCGCGGCGGTGGAGGCCCATCGCTCACGCTCCGGGCTCTCACGGATGCCGGATGGCTGGTACCGCATAGCCGCCAAGTGGGGGCATGGTACCCCTTGTGCCTTACGCCTCAGATCACGCGCAGCGTGTCGGGCAGCGTTGCGTCCACCTTTTCCTTCCACTCGCCGAAGCCGTCGCGTCCCATAAGCCCGAAGGTCGCCTTCTTGCCGGTCTCGACGGCCGGCTGGTTGAACGTGTCGATGTTGAGCAGCAGCCCCGCGTAGGCCGTGGTGACCTCGAAGAGCTGGATGAACTGCCCGACGTGGCGTGCGTCGATCGCCGGGAAGCGGATGGTGAAATTCGGGCGCTGGCTCTCGACCAGCGCGTACTCGGTGGCGCGTTTCTCGGCGTTGAGTAGGACCGACATCGGCTTGCCCTCGAGGTACGCGAGCGACTCGACGCCGAGCCCCGTCGGGATCGTCACCTCGTGCTCGAACCGTTCGACCTCGAGCATCCCGATGACCTTGTCGTTCGGGCCCTCGCGGTAGAGCTGCACCTGCGAGTGCTGGTCGGTCGTGCCGAGCGCCTTCACCGGCGTGAACCCGGCGTACACGTTCTCGCCGGTGAGGTCCACTCGCTTGCCGAGGCTCTCGGCCCAGAGCTGGCGGAACCAGTCGGCCAGCAGGTAGAGCTGGTTGGCGTACGGCATCAGCACGTGCACCGTCTTGCCCTTGCGCGCGCCCAGCTCGACCAGCAGCGTCGCGAGCATCGCCGCGGGGTTGCGGTCGAGCTCCGGTCGCGAGCAGACCTCGTCCATCTCGGCGGCGCCGTCGAGCAGCGCCTCGACGTCGATACCCGCCATCGCGGCGCTGAACAGCCCGACGGGGCTGAGCACGCTGAACCGCCCGCCGACACCCTCGGGCACCGGCAGCGTGTCAAAACCCGCGGCGTCGCAGATCTGGCGCATGGTGCCCTTGGCGGGGTCGGTGACGGCCACGACGTGCTGGGCGTAGTCGTCGCCGATCGCGCGGCGCAGCTCGTCGCGGACGATCATGAACTGGGATGCGGTCTCGGCCGTCTCGCCCGATTTGCTGATGACGTTGAACAGGGTCTTCTCGAGCCCGCCGTTGGACTTGCAGAACTCGAGGACCGAGCCGAGGTAAGAGGGATCGACGTTGTCGATGACGAACACGCGCGGGCCGGGGCGATTCTCGGCGGGCAGCAGGTTGTACGTGGCGGGGTTGAGGGCGCTCTGGAGGGCGATGTTGCCGAGGGCCGACCCGCCGATCCCGAGCACGACGAGGTTGTCGAAGCGCCCGCGTCGGCTCTCAACGGCCGCCCGCACCGCGTCGAGGTGCTCGGTCCGCATGGGGTCGAACGGCAGCTCGCGCCACCGCTCCCACCCGGTGCCCCGGGTTTCGGCGAGCTTCTTCGTAAGACGTTCGGCGGCGGCGGCGGCGTTGGACCCCGGGCCGATCCGGGCGGGGTCGAGCCCGTGCTGCCCCATCCGGTCGTTCAGGCAGTTGGCGTAATCGAGCGTGAGCATGGGCTGAGCATATCCCGCCCGGCGGGGCTGCTAGGCTGGGGCGAGGAGGCCCCACGTGCTCAGAGACCTCGGACGAACCCTGATCTCCCGCGAGCAGATCTCGGCGCGCGTCGAGGAGATCGCGTCCGAGCTGGCCGGAGACCTCGAACGCGACCTCGTCGCCACCGGGCACGCGCCAGACGAATCGGGGTCGGTGGTGCTGATCCCGATCCTGACAGGGTCGATCGTGTTCGTGGCGGACCTGATCCGGCACATGCCGCTCAAGCTGTCCCTGGGGCTGGTGGCGGTGTCGAGCTACCCGGGGCGTTCGCTGGAGAGTAAGGGGGCGTCGATCGAGAGCGAGCTGCCGGGTGACCTTGCCGACAAGCACGTCGTGATCGTGGACGACATCCTCGACTCGGGGCAGACGCTGGCGCTGGTGAAGAAGCTGGTGAGCGAGAAGAACCCGGCCAGCGTCCGCGTGTGCGCGTTCCTCCACAAGAAGATCGAGGGGTACACCCCGCCGCTGGAGGCCGACTATGTCGGCTTCGAGATCCCGGACGAGTTCGTGGTTGGGTACGGGCTCGACTACAACGGGTTCTACCGCAACCACCCGGAGATCGTGACGCTGAAGGAAGAGGCGCTGTGAGGGCTCGGCAGGCGGCATTCGGCAATCGGCATTCGGGGGACGCCGGACCTGGGTCCTCGAAGGTCCCGGTGATCGGTGGAGTCGTTGGGACGACGGGACTCCGGGTTTACCCATGACCGCTCGCGAGCACGGGCTGCTGGCGCGGTACGTGCCCGAGGGCGAGCGGGTCATCGAACGCATCAAGCCCAGCCCGCTTTCGATCGTCCTGCTGCCGGCCTGGACGCTCGCGGTGCTGATTGCGCTGTCGTGCGTCGGGGCGTGGCTCGGGGGGGCGTGGGGCTTCCGGCTCACGACCACCGCGCTGCTGCTCGCGCTGGCCCGCTTGGTCTGGGCGTGGCTCGAATGGCTTGCGCGTCTGTACGTGCTGACCGACGCGCGGGTTGTGCGCGTCACCGGTGTGCTCAGACAGCTCGCCACCGACGTCCCGCTCGACCGCGTCCAGACCGTCGTCATCCACCGCCTGATCCGAGAGCGGGTGTTCGGGCTCGGCACGCTCGCGTTCGCGACCGCCGGCACCGGCGGGTTCGAGGCGGCGTGGGTCATGGTGCCCCGACCCGAGCGGCTGGCGGAGCGCGTGCGCTCGACGATCCGCGCCGGTTCCGACGCGGCACCTCACGGGCCGATCGTCATCGGGCTGGCCGGTGGGATCGGCGCGGGCAAGAGCACGGTCGCGCGGGTGCTGGGCGAACTCGGCGCGGTGGTGGCGGACTCGGATGCGCAGGCCAAGGCCGCACTTGATCGCCCGGAGGTGCGCGACGAGCTGGTCGCGTGGTGGGGCCCGAGCGTGCTCGGAGACGACGGGCAGGTGGACCGCAAGCGGGTGGCCGGGATCATCTTCGGCGACGAGAACGAGCGGCGCCGTCTGGAGAGGCTGGTGCACCCTTTGATCCGTCAGCGTCGCGGCGAGCTGGTCGAGCGTGCGGCACGGGCGGGGGCGCCTGCGGTCGTTGTCGATGCGCCGCTGCTGTTCGAGGCCGGGATCGACGCCGAGTGCGACGCGGTGATCTTTGTGGACGCCCCGCGGGAGGTGCGGGCCGAGCGGGTGCTCGAGACGCGGGGATGGGACGAGGGCGAACTGGCGCGCCGAGAGTCGGCCCAGTGGGCGATCGATAAGAAACGCGCCAAGGCGGACGAAGTGGTCGAGAACGCGGGGGGCGAGGAAACCCTGAGGCGTGCGGTCGGGGCAGCCTGGGAGCGGCTCCTGGCCCGATCGGCCCGCTCGACCGGTATGAAAAGAACTGGGCGGCCCTGAACACCCGGGGCGTGGACCCGGTATACTTGGGCGGTCAGGCCCCGGACAGGGGCATCTCGCCCGTGTTCGGGCGGGGTCCGAACCACTCACCCGGAGCGTCTGCGACGCCGAGTTGTCTCGGCCCGCGTGGGTATTTCTCCGCTGACAGCATGTACTTTGCGGCCGCCCCCGGGTGGATCGCCCGCGCAGGGGCCGCGAACCAGCGAGGGCTGTATGGCCAAGACAACGAACGTGGTGGACGAAGAGGCCAAGCCGAAGAGCACGCCGAGGAAGTCGGTGTCGAAGAAGCCGGACAAGTCCTCCGAAAGCAAACCGGCGGACGCCAAGCCCGCCGAGTCCAAGTCCGCCGAGCCCGCGTCCGCGGAGAGCCGCCAGCCCGAGACCAGGGCGCCCGAGCAGCGTCCCTCGGACGACGGACGCGGACAGCAGCGCTCGCAGGGGCGCCGGCGCAAGCGCAACAAGAACAAGCGCAAGCCCGGGCAGGGCGGCGGCGGCGGGGGGATGCACGCGATCCCCGACCACGTGCTGCCGACCGACGAGGAGCTGGAGCGCGAGGCGGCCGAGCTCGAGAAGATCGCCGCCAAGGACATCGACCTCAAGGACCAACTGACGATCGGGCAGCTCCAGCGGATGGAGCTCGACGACCTGTTCGGGGTCGCCGAGAAGGAGGGGCTCGAGGACGTCCATTCGATCCCCAAGCAGGACCTGATCTTCAAGATCCTCAAGGCGCGGGCGACGCGCCAGGGGCTGATGATCGGCGAGGGCACGCTCGAGACCATGCCCGACGGGTTCGGGTTCCTGCGCAGCCCCGAGCAGAGCTACCTGCCCGGGCCGGACGACATCTACGTCTCGCCGTCGCAGATCCGGCGTTTCGGGCTGCGTCGCGGGATGATCGTGAGGGGCGCGGTGCGTCCGCCGAAGGAGTCCGAGCGGTACTTCGCGCTTCTGCGTGTTGACGAGGTGAACGGTCGTGACCCGCACGCGATCCACGACCTGGTGAACTTCGAGGACCTCACGCCGCTGCACCCCGAACAGCGTTTCGTGCTCGAGACCGACCCGAGCGGGATCGAGTGCCGGGTGGTGGATCTGGTGGCGCCGATCGGGCGGGGGCAGCGTGCGCTGATCGTCGCCCCGCCGCGGACCGGCAAGACGGTGCTGCTCCAGAAGATGACCCAGGCGATCACGAAGAACTACGCGGACGTGAAGATCTTCGTGCTGCTGGTGGACGAGCGCCCGGAAGAGGTGACCGACTTCCGGCGCAACACCGAGCCCTCGGTCGAGGTGGTCGCGAGCACGTTCGACGAGTCGCCCTCGCGCCACGTCGCGGTGGCGAGCATCGTGATCGAGAAGGCCAAGCGGATGGTCGAGTTCGGCGACGACGTAGTGATCCTGCTCGACTCGATCACGCGTCTGGCCCGCGCCCACAACGCCGAGCAGCCGCACTCGGGCAAGATCATGTCGGGCGGTATCGACTCGAACGCGCTGCAGAAGCCCAAGAAGTTCTTCGGCGCCGCCCGCGCGATCGAGCGTGGCGGGTCGCTGACGATCATCGGCACGGCGCTGGTGGACACCGGCTCCAAGGCCGACGAGGTCATCTTCGAGGAGTTCAAGGGCACCGGCAACTCCGAGCTGCACCTCGACCGCAAGCTGATGGACAAGCGCGTGTACCCGTGCATCGACGTGGCCGCGAGCGGCACGCGCCGCGAAGAGCTGCTGCTTGATCCCAAGGAGCTCGAGCTGGTCCACCGTCTCCGCAAGGTGCTCAGCGACATGAACGTGGTCGAGGCGATGGAGCTGCTCAAGAGCCGGCTCGGCAAGGTCAAGACCAACGCCGAGTTCCTGGTCACGATGGCGATGGGATGATGTCAGGCACGCCCGTGGGCCGGCCCCGGGCGGGCCCGCGGGCAGGGAGCGCACAAGGCCGTGCGAGCGACAAAGAACCTGAGCCGGGCCGTGCTGATCGCGGTGGCCACGCCGTGGGCAGCCACCCTCGCCTTCGTCGGGCTGGTCCTGTGCTTCGGTGCAACCGACCTGCTGCCGCCGGCGTTCCGCCTGATGCCGGCGGGCGTGCGGGTGGTGCTGGGGCTGACAGCCGTCGCCGGGGGGCACCTCGTGTTCATGTGCCTGGTCGCCGACCGTGTCTTCCCGTTGGCGAGCCGGCGTCTGGTCTGGTGGTCCGAACTGAGTGTGAGCGCCGCCGTGTTCGCCGGGCTGGGCTGGCTGGCGCTGCACGTGGCGCTGACGCCGGTGGGGGAGGGGTGATGCGCCGTTTCGTGATGGTTCTGGTCGCGTTCCTCGCGTGTGCGTCGGCGTCGGCTTCGCTCGAAGAGGACACCTCATACGCCGTCGCCCGCATCGCACGGATCGACCTGCGTATGCAGCACGACCCCGGGCCCGACTCGTACCGCGCAACCTACCTGACGCTCTCGATCGCGCAGGAGCTCGCGCCCGACGACGCCGAGCTGACGCGAGATCTCATCCAGGCCGCCTACAACGCCGGCGACGAGCGGGGCGTCATCAAGCAGACGCGTCGGCTCATCCGCCTCGACCCGCGGGACACGGTCGCGCAGCTGCGCCTGATCGCGTGGAACATCGGGCAGCTTCAGACCGCCGAGCAGCGTCTGGACGCCTACGACCGCTTCCTCGGGCCCGCGGGTGAGAAGATCGACGCAGCGGTACGTTCGCGGCTCGCGCTCGACGCCGCGATGATCGCACGCGAGCTGGGCGACCACGACGGGTTCGTGCGCCGTCTGACGAGAGCTTCGCAGCTCGACCCGACGAATAAGGAAGCTGCTTCGATGGCGCTGGCCTACTTCGCCGACCAGACCGACGACCCGGGCGGGAGGTACGAGCTGCTGCTCAACATCCTCGCGTCCGACCCGCTCGACGCGAATGTGTACCGCTGGCTCATGCTCGAACTGGCCCAGCACGCGGCGTACCACGGCGCCAGACACTTCCAGATGAGCGCCGCGGCGTTGCTCCGCGCCGGCGACCAGGAACTCCCCCAGGCGCAGGAGGTCGAGCGGTTGGCGCTCGACTGGCATGTCCGCGGTGTCCGATCGGTCTTCGACCAGCTCCAGAAGGACCTCCAGGAGAAGCGTTTCACTGCGCAGTCATGGCTCAACGCGTTCGACAACGGTTCGATCGACGAGCTGCCCGACGACTTTGTCGCGCCCGACAAGGTGCACCTCGAGACGCCGGGCGAGCTGTTCAGGATCTTTTCGGCCGATGCGCTCGACGAGACGGACACGCTCGCCGAGGCGCTGACGGCCTTTGAGGAGATCGTCAACGATCGGATCGCCGAGGCCGAGTCGCACACCGATGCGCCGCCCGAGGCCATAAGCCGGTACGCCTATTTCCAGCGGTACGAGCTGTTCCGCGTCAAAGCGCTGTTCGCCGACAAGGAGAAGTTCGACGAGCTGGCCGCGCTGCTCCGGCGTGATGCGGGCGACAACGAGGTGATCACGAAGGACATCGACGCGTGGACGGCGCTGCGCGCCGGGAAACCCGAGGACGCGTTGGGCTACTTCGAGGTCGCGCCGGAGGGCGAACTGGTCTCCGCGATCGGGCGGGCGCTGACCTACGAGGCGCTGGGGCGCGACGACGACGCCGCGGTCGTGTGGCGCCGCGTCGTGCTCGGCAACGGGCTCACGCCGTACGGGTGCTGGGCGCGCGAGCGCCTGCGTCAGCTCACCGGGGAGGACCGCCCGTCCGACGAGTGGACCGCCCGGCTCGAGCGGAACGCGGCGGCGATCCCGCGCTGGCTCGACGAGATGATCCTCGACCCGTCGAGCTTCATCGATCTGCGGGTCGAGCCGGTCGCCGAGCGCGGGCTGCCCACCGACGAGGTGAAGCTGCGCATCACGCTGCGCAACACCGCGCCGATCCCGCTTGCGCTCGGCCCGAACAAGACGATCAACAGCAGTATGCTCATCAGCACCCGGGCAGAGGTCGAGCTCGACGAGCTGGTCGGGCAGGTGCAGACCGAAGTGGCCGAGCTGGAGCGGCGACTGCGGCTTCGCCCGCGCGAGTCGCTTGTGGTCGAGGTGCCGACGCGCGGTGGGTACACCGGCTGGCTGCTCGAGACGCTCGGGTCACGCACCATCCGCTCGCGCTGGCGCGTGCTCCAGGGCTTTGTCATGGGTGGGAAGGGGTACTTCGTCCCCGGTCCTCTTTGCGTCGCGGCGGGCAGCGAGCCGCGTCTTGATTCGCCGCTCCCCTCGTCTCACCTGACGCCAGAAGAGCTCGCCACTCGCGTGCGAAACGCGCCGGAGCACGACCTGCCCGAGATCACCGCCTCGGTCCGCAGCGTGCTGCTCGCACCCGAGGCGCTCAAGACCCCGCCGACCGACGTGCAGCGGCGCGAGATCGCCTCGGCGTGCGCCGACCGCTACGAGCAGGCGTCCCCGACCGCGCGCCTGCTCATGCTTGCCTCGCTGCCTCACGCCGGGCAGGCGCCCGAGATGAGCGACCTCGACGAGTTGGCGCGACGCGACCTTGATCCGCGCGTGCTCGCTTTCGCTGTGCTCACGCGGATGACCAAACCCGACGACGCGCTGATCGAACGCGCCGCAGAGCTCGGCGACGAGCGGGCGGGCGAGCTGGCGCGGCTCGTGGCGCGCCGGGAGCAGGAGGGGCTGAAGGGGTACGCCTACGCCACCCCCAAGCTCGACTCGATCGCCGGGATCTTCCGTGGGTCGGCCACGCTCGACGAGCTCAAGCAGGACGAGTTCGAGCGAGAGTTCGGCAAATGAACGCCGGGCGGACGCGTCGCCTCACAGGCGCGGCCGCGGGCGTGGCGTTGCTCGCGGGGGCCGTCGCCTGGGCGCTGACCACGCAGGGCGACGCCGTCGCCCAGTCGCTGACACACGCCGGTCACGCACCCTGGTGGCTCGTCACCGTGCTGATCGCCCTGCCCATCATCAACTGGCTCACCGTCTCGCTCTCGTTCAGCGTCCTCACAGCGCGGTTCGGGCGCGTCGGCACCGCGGAGATGTCCGCGCTCATCGGCGCCGCCTGGCTGCTCAACTACCTCCCCCTGCGTCCCGGCATGATCGGGCGAGTCGCCTACCACAAGAAGGTCAACGGCATCCGCGTCCGCGATGCGGCGCGGGTCATGGGCGAGAACATGGCGATGACCGGCATCGCGTCGGTCTGCCTGTTCGCCATCGCCCTGGCGACCGTACCGCTCCCTGGCGAGGGGTGGCGCGCGCTGGCCGCGATCGCGCCGTTGCCGGTGCTCGCCGGCGTCGCCGCGGCGTCACGCGGGCTGACGCGCGTCTACGCGGTCGCGCTCGCGATGCGCTGGGTGGACATGCTCGGGTGGGTCGGGCGGTACGCGGCGGTGTTCGCGCTCGTGGGCGAGCCGATCGGATTTGGTGGTGCGCTCGCCATCGCCGCGGTCAGCCACGTCGCCCTGCTCGTCCCGCTTTCCGGCAACGGTGTTGGGCTGCGCGAGTGGCTCGTGGGGCTGACGGCCGGTGCCCTGCCCGCGGCAGCCGGGGCGTCGTTCGAGGCATCCGGCGCCGCCGTCGGCATCGCCGCCGACCTGGTCAACCGGGCCGCCGAACTGGTCGTCGCGGTGCCGATCGGGCTCGTCAGCGCGGGCTGGGTGGCCCGCAGCGGGGCCCGGAACGCCCGATCCGCCCGATCAGGCTGACCCCGCCCCCCTCAACAAGCCGATGCTCTCGTGCGTACAACTCTCTGAGGAGGCTGGGTTTCCCGCGCCGGGCGGGAGGACGGACATGGTCAGCAAGATCGAGCAGGACCACAGCCGATTCCGCCAGATCGTCCGCGGACGCATCCGCAAGGACCTCCGCCGTTTCCTCTCCCGCGGTGAGCTCATCGGACGCGAGGGCAAACGCTTCGTCTCCATCCCCGTCCACGACATCGACATCCCCACCTTCCGCTACGGCGACAACTCCTCGGGCGTCGGCATGGGCGAGGGCGAGGAGGGGCAGACGGTCGGCGGCGGCGACGAGAGCGGCGGCGAGCAGGAGGGTCAGCACATCCTCGAGGTCGACGTCTCGCTCGACGAGCTCGCCGACATCCTCGCCGAGGAGCTCGAGCTGCCGCGCATCAAGCCGCGCGGAGAGCACCGCATCACGACGACCAAGGACCGCTACTCGGGCGTGCGCCCCGTCGGGCCCGCGTCGCTGCGCCACTTCAAGCGCAGCTACCGCGAGGCGCTCAAGCGCCAGCTCGCGATGGGCGAGTACGACCCCGAGAACCCGATTGTCGTCCCCATCCGCGAGGACCTGCGCTTCCGCAGCTGGACCGAGGTGAAGAAGCCGCAATCGAACGCGGCCATCATCTACATGATGGACGTCTCCGGCTCGATGGGCGACGAGCAGAAGGAGCTCGTGCGTCTCGAGGCGTTCTGGATCGACACCTGGCTGCGTCGCAACTACGAGGGCATCGAGAGCCGCTACATCGTCCACGACGTCCGTGCCGGTGAGGTGGACAAGAAGACCTTCTTCAGCGTCCGCGAGGACGGGGGCACGCGCATCAGCTCGGCCTACGCCGCCTGCAAGGAACTGCTCCACAGCCACTACGACCCGGCCGACTGGAACATCTACTGCTTCCACTTCTCCGACGGCGACAACTCGTCCGAGGCCGACAACCGCCTCTGCGTCAAGCTCCTCGACGAGCACCTCATCCCGTGGTCGAACATGTTCGGCTACTGCCAGGTCGCCTCGGCGTACGGATCCGGCAACTTCATCAACGTGCTGCGAGAGGCGTTCCCCGACGGGCGCGCCGACGTCGAGGGCCCGCGCCTGATCAGCACCAAGATCAACGACCGCGACTCGATCTACGACTCGCTGCGCGTGCTGTTCACGCCCGGGCGATGAACCAGATATCGGGATGAGTAGCGGTGTTGTTTGCGCGTGCGGTGCGCACTCGGCGCTTCGGGTGTGCGCCCGCGCGCGGTAGGCTCACTGCCCGTGATCTTCTTCGTCATCTACGCGATCGCCGTCTGGGGCGGAGCGGTCCGCTGGCGCCGGCGCTGCCGCGGGTTCGCCTGCGTGCTCGCCGGGCTTGCCGGGCTCGTCGCGTTCGCGCTGTTCCACATCCAGCTCGGTATCTGGACCCATGGGCGCATCTTCGTCCCCGTGTTCCAGAGCATCCTGTTTCCGTACATCGCGCTCGTCACGGCGGTGGGGTTCTACATCGCCTGCCTGCCGACGCGCGAGCAGGTCGCCGCCCGTGCGCACGGGTGCGGGCGATGCGGGTACGACGTGACGGGTCTGCACGCCGCCGCCGATCCGCGCTGTCCTGAATGCGGGCGGATGCTGAACCCGCCCGAGAGTGCGCGTCCCGTCGGCGTCGGGTCCGCCGCCCCCATGCGGCGTCGCGGGCGCAAGTCGTTGTTCGCCTACCGCACGCTGCTCGTGGACGATTGAGGCGCTACCCGCGGATCACGCGCCACGCGATCCCCCCCGCGAGCACCAGCCCGGGAAGCCCCGCGATCACCAGCCACCGCACGCCCGAGAGCTGCGCGTCGCTCAAGCCGCGCACCGTCGGCACCACCCGCGATTCGACGCTCTCGGCGATCAGGTCGTCCTGCCCGGCCAGCCACGACACGGCCGCCTCGAACAGCTCGGCGTTGCCCGGGTTGGCCGGACGCGGCACCGTGTCCACGGTGATCGCTTCGCCGGCTACCGGGTCAACCGCCCAGTCGTTCGACCCGATCACCACGAACCGCTGCGTGCCGTCGTCGTGCGCGCGCTCCCCGGCGACCACCACCGCCCACGGTCCGGCGTCGTCGTCGCGCCCGGGGTCGAACTCCGGCGGGTCGGGCAGCAGCGCCCGCTGGTCGCGCGGCGTTCGGCGCAGACGGACCCACTCCGACTCGGCCCACGCCCCGTCGCCGACCTCGTACAGCACCGTCGCGCCGCTGTCCTTCACGTCGATGGGCACCGGCCACGTGAACTTCGTGTTCAGCCCGCGCACGGCGCGGGCGATCGGGTGATCGACGTCGAGCGCGCGCACGACGTGGTCGGTCTCGACTACCCGCCCGCGGGCGGTTACGCGCTCGGAGAGCAGCGGTCGTCCCAGGTCGCCCGCGAGCCCGAGGCGGTCGAGCACGCCTTCGACCGGGTCGTCGGTCCCGTAGGTCGGCAGCACGGAGACGTTGAGGTTGAGCAGGAGCGGGGCGCCTTGGTCGATGAGCCCCTGGAGCGCATCAGCGAATCGCTGCGCGCGCTCGACGCCGTTCATCCCGCCGCTGGTCGCGCCGCTGTCGGGCGTGAGCGTGGTGTAGACGACGGGTCGGTCGCCGGCGGGGTCGAGTTCGGTGAGCACGGGGGGATCGGGGTCGGCGACGCAGGGCCACTCGACGAGGTCGATGCCGCGGACGTTGAGGCGTTGGCGCAGATAGTCGTACGCGTGCGTGGCGTCGAGGATGGGGCGGTCCTCGCCGTGCACGAGAACGACGATCGGGCGTGCCGGCAGCGCGAACGTGCCGATGGCGGTGGCGAACAGCTCCTCGGCCCGCCCGCGCACGTCGCCCGAGCCGAGCCCCATCGCCTCGAGCTCGAGCGCAGTTGGGAAAAGCACGCCGAGATCGACCGCGGTCAGCCCGTCCGGGCCGATTACCAGCACCGCGTCGGTCTGCCCGAGCGCGTCGGCGATGCGGAGGACGTCGGGCGGCTCGGCGTGTCGCAGCGAATCGGCGGGCGATGCCGCACGGTCGCGCATCGCCGAGGCCGACGGCGCCAGTGAGCCCGCGATCGCGCGTGCCTCCTCCGGCTGGGACTCGGAAGCGGCGAAGTCGGCCAGCTCGTCCGAGAGCGCCGCGAGCTGCGACGCGACACCGTCCAGACCGGGCAGCACGACCGCCCCCGCACGGTCGGGGCGCGGGACGGCGCCGGGCTCGTCGAGTGTCCTTTCCGCCTCGTCGGCGAGCTGGGCAAGCTCGCGTGCGGCGAGTCGCGCTACCTCGGCCCGCTGCGCGAACGCCTCACGGTTCACCGACGCGTTCGGCGCCGATTCGGGGATCGCGTCACGCAGGTTTTCGAGTGATGGTGCGACCCGATCGGACAGAAACACCGCGACCTCACGGGACGCACCGATCGCCTGCTCGGCCAGCGCGTCGTACGCGTCGAGCCCAGCCTGGTCACGCTTCACCAGCCGCTCGACCAGCTCGCGGTAGCGCTCGAGCCCGTCGGCACGCCCGGTGTCGACCTCGGTCGTGCGCACGTGGGGGGTGGCGGCGTCGAGCGCGTCGAGCACGTCGCGCACCTGCCGGTAGGCGTTCGGGTCGAGCTCCGAGCGGTTCACGGCGACGACGATCTCGTAGTCGCCGTCGAGCTTCTCGATCAGGCGGGCGGTGCGCGGGGCGAGGTGGTGCTCGCCGGTCGCGGTCACGTCGAAACGGGGTGCGACGCGGGCGGCGATCACGTTGATGAGCACCAGCGAGGCGGTAACCGCCGCCGCCAGCACGCCCGAGACCGTGGCCCGGCGCCAGCGCATCAGCGCCACCTCCGCGAGTCGAGGGCCGCGTGGGCGAGCGTGAGGAACCACGCCGCCAGCGAGAGCAGGAAGACCACGTGCGCGAGGTCGATCACGCCCTTGGCGAAGTCGTTCATGCGTCGGGTGACGCTCAGCGCGATGAGCCACTGGGAGATCGGGGCGGGCGCCCGCTCGGCGGCCTGCCCGGTGACGAGCGTGAGCACCACCAGGGCGAGCATCGCCCCGAGGTACGCGAGAGTCTGGTTGTTGGTCAGCGCCGACGCCAGGGTCCCCACCGCGAGGAAGTACAGCCCGAGCAGCAGCAGGGCGAGGTACCCCGCTCCGATCGGGCCGGGGTCGGGGCGCGGGTCGGAGACGAGCGCGAGGATGAGTGGATAGACCAGCGTCGGCGCAAGCAGCACGACGAGGAACAACGCCCCGCCGAGGTATTTGCCGAGCACGACGGCCAGGTCACCGACCGGCGCGGTGAGCAGCGCCTCGGCCGTGCCCGAGCGCAGCTCCTCGCTGAACAGGCGCATCGAGATCGCCGGGGCGATGCCCATGAGCAGCAGACCCGAGGCGCTGAAGAAGTCGCGCAGGGTTGCTGGCGCACCCGGCTGGAGCGTGCCGAGACCGAAGACGATGCCGGTGAGGAACAGGTAGAGGGCAACGATGACCCATCCCGCGGGGACACGGAAGAACGAGCGGAGCTCGCGTGTCGCGATCGCGCACGCCGCCGTCACGACTCGTCCTCCGCTTCGATGGCACGGACGAAGAAGCTCTCGAGCCCCGGTGCGTCGCGCCGGAGTTCGCGCAGAGTGACGCCCGCGCCGGCGGCCGCTCTCGCCACCGCTTCGCGCGGGTCGGCGTCGGATTCGAACGTAAACCGCGACCAGCGATCGTCAAGCCGTTCGATGGCGGGGGACGCGGCGAAGTCCCTCAGCCAGCCCGGCTCGTGGGTGTCGGCTTCGGCGACGCAGCGTCCGGTGACGGCGAGGTCGGCGACCGCCGCGTCGGCCCGGATCTTCCCGCCGGCGATCACGATCACACGGTCGCACAGGCGCTCGACCTCGGGGAGGATGTGGCTGGAGACGAGGACCGTCCTGTCCTCGCCCAGCTCGCGGACGAGCGAGCGTGTCTCGCGGATCTGGGCGGGGTCGAGCCCGCTGGTCGGCTCGTCGAGGATCAGCGCCGGCGGGTCGTGGACCAGCGCCGCCGCCAGCCCCACCCGCTGGCGGTACCCCTTGCTGAGCTGCCCGATGCGGCGGGCGGCCACGTCGTCGATCCGGCAGCGTTCGAGTACGAACCCGACGCGCCGGCGCCGCGCGGCCCGATCGAGCCCGTAGAGGCGGGCCCGATAGCTCAGGTACGACCGCGGGGTCATCTCCGGATAAGCAGGGGCGGACTCGGGCAGATACCCCAGCGCCCGGCGGGCGGCGACGGGGTCGCCGGTGTGCCCGGCGACCTCGACCGATCCCGAATCGGCGGTGATATAGCCCGTTACAATGCGGATGGTGGTGCTCTTGCCGGCGCCGTTGGGCCCGAGCAGCCCGGTCACCCGACCGGGTTCGAGGGCGAAACCGACGCCGCGCACGGCCCGAACCTTCCCGTAGGACTTGTGGATATCCCGGACGGAGATCATGGACGGACCACAGTAGCGGGTGCGGCGCGGCCGATGTCAAGTCGTGCGATCCGCCGGAGTAGCGGGTTGTGAGTACTGACGGGCAGGTAGACTTCGGCGTGGGCACGGCGGAGGGCCGGATGGGCAGGCGTCCAAAGCTCCTGATCGTGGGGGGGCCGCATATCTCGGCCGACGAGTTGGCCGAATCTCTCGGGAAGCGTTTCGACCTGGTCGATTCGGCGAACCGCGAGACCCCGGCCGAGCCGGTCGAGGCCGTGCTGGTTGACGCCGAGCAGTTCCCGATGCTGGCGGCCGAGCTTGCCAACGAGCGGGCGATCACACTGCTCAACGCGATGGGGGAGGGCGTGTGCCTGACGACGGCCCGGGGCGACGTGCTCTGGGCCAACCGCTTTTTCAAGGAGCTCGACGAGGGGGTGCGTGAGCGTGCGGTCGAGGCGTGCCGCGCCTCGGCGTCGCGTTTCGCCGAGCGGCGGCCCCCCGGCGCACCCCACGCCCGCGATGCGCGCTGCGAGTTCGTCATCGACACCGAGGACCACTACTTCGAGGTCGAGGTGACGCGGGTGCCGCCGGTCCGGGGCGAGGAGGACACCGGGCAGGTGGCCGCGGTGATCCGCGACGTGACGGAGGCGCGACGGTTGCGGGCGCGGATGCACGCGATCGACCGTGCGGGGTGCGACCTGGTCAACCTCGACTCGGCGCAGCTGCTCTCGCTCAACGCGGTGCAGCGCGTGCAGTACCTCGAGAAGAAGATCAAGTCGCACACCAAGGAGATCCTCAATTTCGACCACTTCGTGATCTTCCTGACCGATCCGACCACGGGGAAGCTCGAGATCGTGATCTCGGAGGGGCTGCCGCGCGAGATCGAGGACCTCGACCTGTACCGCGAGTCGGAGGGCAGCGGGATCAGCGGGTACGTCGCCTCGACCGGCGAGAGCTACATCTGCCGCGACGCCTCGACCGACGAGCGGTTCATCCCCGGGCTGAGCGGGGCCAAGTCGAGCCTGACCGTGCCGCTCAAGCTCAACGACCGGGTGATCGGGATCATGGACGTGGAGAGCCGGCAGTCCGAGGCATTCACCGACGAGGACCGTCAGCTCGCCGAGATGTTCGGGCGCCACATCGCGATCGGGATGCACCTGCTCGACCTGCTGGTGGCCGAGCGGAGCACGACCGGGCTGACCGTCAGCGGGCGTGTGCAGGGCGAGCTGGACGAGCCGCTGGACGACATCATGAGCGAGGCGGACTGGCTGCTCGGCGGGGGCGAGGGCGGGCCCGAGGTCGCCGAGCACCTCGCGAAGATCAAGCAGGACGTCGAGTCGATCCGCCGGCGGATGAAAGACGTAGCCGAGGGTCCGCAGTCGCTGCTCGGCGTCGAGCGCGCGATGCACGTACGGACGGTGGACCCGCTGTTCCAGGGTCGCCGGGTGCTGGTGGCCGACGACGCCCCCAAGATCCGCCGCATCATCGGCGACGTGCTGCGCAACCGCGGGTGCGAGGTGGTGATCTGCGAGAGCGGGGCCGAGGCGATCGCGCACCTCGACGCGGTCGCGAGCGGTACCGAGCCGACGTTCCACGCGGTGATCAGCGACATCAAGATGCCCGACCACAACGGGTACGAGGTGTTCGCGGCCGCCCGGCGCGCCTCGGATGACGTGCCCGTGATCCTCATGACCGGGTTCGGGTACGACCCGCACCACTCGATCGTCCGCGCCAGCCAGGAGGGGCTCCAGAGCGTGCTGTTCAAGCCCTTCCAGATCGAGCAGCTCGTCGACCAGGTGCGGATCGCCTTCGCGGCCCAGGCCGAGGAATCCGAGAAGTAAGAACCGGCTGTACCGAGGAGCCGCGGATGCAGGTCCGCGGAGTGGGCCGCCTCACGCCCTCTTGGCGACAACCACCCGCGGCAGCCCCTCGTGGTCGTCGATCACGTGCACGCCTGTGAGGTGAGCGTCGCCCCGCGCGATCTCGGCGGCGGTTTCGGCGCGCGAGTCCGCGGCCTCGACCAGCAGCACCCCGCCCTCGCGGAGCATCGCCGGGCCCTGTTCGAGGATCGGGCGGACGAGGTCGAGCCCGTCGCCCCCGCCGCGGAGGGCTTTGGCGGGCTCGTGGTCCTTGACGTTGGGCTCGACGGCGTCCCACTCGTCGTCGGGGATGTAGGGGGGGTTGGCGACGAGGTAGTGCAGGCGCCCGCCGCCGCGGGTCGCGGGGTGCTCGCTCAGCGGCGCGAGCAGGTCGCCGGCGACGAACTCGACGCGGTCTTCAACCTTGTGCCGGTCTGCGTTCTCGCGCGCAACTTCGAGCGCGTCGGCGCACAGATCGGCCGCGATGACGCGGGCGCCGGGCATGCGCGTGGCCAGCGCGACCGCGACGCAGCCCGAGCCGGTGCACACGTCGGCGATCAGCACGCCGTCGCCGGTGCCGTGCCCGAAGCCGGGGGTTGAGCGGGCGTGCTGGAGGACGTGCTCGACGATCGTCTCGGTCGCGGGGCGCGGGATGAGCACCCGCCGGTCGACCGCGAACGCGAGCCCGAAGAACCACGCCTCGCCGACGAGGTACTGGATCGGCTCGTGGTTGAGGGCGCGGCGGACGAGGTCGCGGAGGGTGTCGCGTTCGAGCGGCGAGGCCGGGCGGTCGTTGTCGGTGTAGAGCTTGAGGCGGTCGCAGCCGATGACGTGGGCCAGCAGCATCTCGGCGCACAGGCGCGGCGAATCGATGCCCTTGTCCCTGAACGCGTCGATCATCCACGCGAGGAGCTGGCGGGTCGTCCAGCGTTTGGTTGAAGGTGCGGTCACACAGTGAGTCTACGGATTGCCCGGGTCCGGTGGTTCCGCATCCTCCCCCGCGCCTGCGGGGGAGGTGTCACGCAAGTCTTCGAGCGTGACGGAGGGGGTCTCGCTTTCTCCCGCTCCCCGCTGGGGCGATGAAGCCCCGCACTCCGGGCAGACGCCGGTGGTGTTGCCGGCGAGGTCGTAGGCGCAGCGCGGGCAGAGCCCGCGGCGGCAGCGGTTCCAGCGCCGGGCCGCGCCGATTCCGAAGAACAGCGCGTACCACGGCAGCGCGAACAGCAGCGTGTTGATGATCACGCCGGGGAAGACGGGGGAGAACGGCCAGCTCCTGTTGGTGGTGTCCAGGGCTCCGAACGAGGTCCAGGTCTGGCCTCTTTTGACTACGTGGTATGCCCAAGACCGCATGGGCCAGCCGTACGCGACACCTCTGTAATAGACGTCATACTCGTGATAGAGCGAGCTCGTGCTTGAGAGTCGAGGTTGTTTGATCCTCCAAAGCTCTTCATCCGTTGGCGATGCGAGTGCGATTCGGCACCAGCCTGGTGGTGAGGCACGGATCGGCGATGCCGCTGCCTGTGCGGCGCTCTGAGACGCGATCGGCGATGAGAAGTAGCGTGCGAGAGACTCCAAAGCCTGCCTTGCTGCCTCCTCTGTGTCGTGAGCACCTGCCTGTACCGCGACATCCGACCTCGTTTCCGTCTCCAGAATGCTCCACCAGACTCCCTCCGCTTCGTGGAGTTTGTACGTATGTAGCGTGGTGCTCGGGCCGAGCGATAACGTGTCTGTGAGGTAAGGCCAGGAATAGCCCATCAGCAGCCCGAGCGCGAGCGCCGCGATGAGCGAACCAACGCGGAAGCGACGCCGGGCGCGCATCACTTGCCCTCGAACCAGTTCGTGCTGATCGACGAGTCGGCGACCAGCGGCACGCTCAGCTCCATCGCGTGCTCCATGCGGTCGACGATCACCCGGCGCGCGGGCTCGGCGTCCGCCTCGTCCGCCTCGAACACCAGCTCGTCGTGGATCTGGAGGAGCATGCGGACATGAGAAAGAGGCCCGAGCGCGAGCGAGGGCTCTGCCCCGATCGCCTCGGAGACCCCTCGCTTGCGCACGGGGCTCTTTGGATTGTCGTGCTCGATGCGCCGGTGCAGATCCACCATCGCGAGTTTGATCAGGTCCGCTGCCGAACCCTGCACGACCGTGTTGATCGCCGTCCGCTCGCCCAGCGACCGGCGCTGCGGGTTGTTCGAGTCGATGTCGGGGATGGGGCGTCGGCGGCCCATCATCGTCTCGACATACCCCTGGTTGTGGGCCTGCGCGACGCATTCGGCGAGGAACGTCGTGATGCCGGCGAAGCGCTGCTTGTACCCGTCGATGATGGCGCCGGCCTCGGTGTTGGTGATGCCGAGGCGCCGGGCGAGCCCGAACGGAGTGACGCCGTAGACGATGCCGAAGTTGACCATCTTCGCGCCGGACCGCTGTTCCGGCGTGACCTCTTCCGAGGCGATGCCGTGGACCTCGGCCGCGACGGCGCGGTGGATGTCCTCGCCGGCATGGAAGGCGGCGATGAGGGCCGGGTCGCGCGAGAGGTGGGCGAGCAGGCGCAGCTCGATCTGCGAGTAGTCGGCGCTGATCAGCACCCGCCCCGGCGGGGCGACGAACGCCCTGCGGATCTCGCGCCCGACCTCGGTGCGGATCGGGATGTTCTGGAGGTTGGGGTCGCTCGAGCTGAGGCGACCGGTCACCGCGACCGTCTGGTTGAAGCTCGCGTGGACGCGATTCGTCTCGTGGTTGATCGCCTCCTTGAGCGCGACGAGGTAGGTGCTGACGAGCTTGGTGAGGCGCCGGTAGTCGAGGATGAGGCGGGGGATCTCGGTCTCGACATCCGGGTCGTCGGTGAGCTTGGTGAGCACCTCGACGTCGGTCGAGAAGCCGGTCTTGGTGCGCTTGACGGGCTTGAGCCCGAGCCCCGGCTCGTCGGCGTCGGCGGCGTTGAACAGGATCCCGCTGAGCTGCTTGGGGCTGTCGGGGTCGAAGCCGCGCCCCGTCGCCTCGTGCGCACGGTCTTCGATCTGAGATCTGAGATCTGAGATCTGAGCTTCGAGCCGTTCGCGCTGCGTGTCGAGCTCGTCGGGGTCAACGAGGATGCCGTTCCACTCCAGCTCGGCCAGCACCGGCACCAGCGGCATCTCGAGCTCGTAGAACAGCTTGTCGAGCCCCGCCGATTCGATCTGGGGGCGCATGGCGCGGGCGAGGCGGAGCGAGATATCCGCGTCCTCGGCCGCGTAGGGCACCGCCCGCTCGAGCGGCACCTCGTCAAACCGCTTCTGGTGCTTGCCGGACCCGATCAGCTCGGCGATCGGGATGGTCGAGTGCTCGAGCAGCGCGAGGGCGAGCGAGTCGAGCTTGTGGCTCGAGCGCGAGGCGTCGATCACGTAGCTGGCGACCATCGTGTCGCACGACGGCGCGCGGTCGAGTCCGCGCAGCTCGACGCCGGCCCGGCGCAGCACCAGCAGGTCGTACTTGAGGTTGTGCCCGATCTTGGGCTTGGACTCGTCCCCGAGCAGCGGGCGCAGCGCGTCGAGGATGGTCTTCTCGTCGAGGTGCGCACCCGGCTCGGGCGAGCGCACCGGCACGTACCACCCCGCGCCGGGCTCGACCGCGAAGCTCAGCCCGCACAGGTCGGCCTCCATCGGACGCAACGACGTCGTCTCGGTATCGACGGCGAACTCGGGAGCGCCCTCCAGCGCGCGCACGAGCTCTTTTAGTTCCTTCTCCGTGCGCACGCACCGGTAGTCGGCGTCGATCTCGCGCGTCGGGGCAGAGTCGAGGTGCGCGAACAGCCCGTCTCCCGGAACACCGCCGGACGGGGCGGCGGTCGTCCTTGTCGGCACTTTCTCCTCGCCCATGCCGAGCATCTGGCGCAGCTCGGTCTGGTAGCGTCCGAACCCCAGCTCGCGGAGCACCGGCAGCAGTGGGGCGAGGCTGAGATTCTCGACGCGGGCCGCCTCGAGGTCGAACCCGACCGGGACGTCGTCGCGCAGTGTCACGAGCGTGCGGGAGAGTTCGAGGCGCGGGGCGGCCTCGCGCAGCTTCTCGCCGCGTTTGCCCTTGATCTCATCGGCGTGCGCGAGCAGCTCGTCGAGCGAGCCGTGCTGCGCGATGAGCTGGGAGGCGGTCTTGGGTCCGATGCCCTCGACGCCCGGCACGTTGTCGACGGTGTCGCCCATGAGCGTGAGCATGTCGACGACCTGTCCGGGCGCGATGCCGGAGTCTTCGAGCAGCGACGCCTCGGTGATGCGTTCGTCTTTGTGCGCGTCGTACAGCTCGACGCGTCCATCGACGAGAAGCTGCTTGAGGTCCTTGTCCTTGCTGATGATGCGGACGAGCGAGTCGGGCGTGCTCTCGCGGATCGAGCGCACGATGGTGGCGATGACGTCGTCGGCCTCGAAGCCCTCGGCCCCGAGCACCGGCACGCCGATCAGCCCGAGGATCGACAGGCAGCGCTCGACCTGCGGGCGCAGGTCCTCGGGCGGGGCGTCGCGGGTGGCCTTGTACTCCGGGTAGAGCTCGGAGCGGAACGTGCCACGGTCGCCGGAGACGTCGAGGGCAACGGCGAAGTAGTCGGGACACCCACCGGCCTCGCCGCGCAGGATCTTGAGCAGCAGCCCGACGAAGCCGAACGTCATGTTCGTCGGCTCCTTGGTGACCGGGCTGGTCATCGGGGTTCGGATGGCGTGGTAGTGCCGGAAGAACTGCGCGTACCCGTCGATCAGGTCGAGCGTCGGCATGCTCACGAGTTCTTGAACTTCTCGGCCAGGCGTTCGGTTTCGGCGTGGTGCAGCGCGCCGATGCGGTCGAGGTAGGCGCTGCTCGGCTCGATATCGCGTCGCCCCATGACCGTGCGCATCACGTCGAGGAACTTGTGCAGGCGGTAGGTGCGCCGCCCCTCGTCGGTGCACCAGCAGAACGGCGGCACGCACCCCCTGACCGGGCACGAGCCGGCGAGCATCGCCCCGGTGTGCACGACCGTACCGGTCATGATGCGTGTGCCGATGGCGAACTTGGCGTGATCGCCGGCCATCATCCCGAGATACATCTCGCCGGTGCGCTCGGTGCTGCCGTCGGGCGTGGCACGGCAGGTGACCTCGCCGTAGGTGTTGAGCAGGTTGGAATTGTTCGTCCCCGCGCCGATGTTGACCCACTCGCCTATCCACGAGTCGCCGAGGTGCCCGCCGTGCGCCTTGTTGGCGTACCCCTGGAAGACGCACCCGCCGACCTCGCCGGCGATCTTGCACACCGGCCCGATCGCGGTATTCGGCTTGATCAGCGAGCGGTCGAGCACGGTCGAGTTGGGCCCGATCGCCACCGGCCCGCACAGCACCGCGCCGGGTCGGATCACCACACCCGCGCTGACGACGACCGGACCGTGGGTCAGGTCGAGCGTGACGTGCGGCATGATCGTCGCGTCGGGGTCGATGATCGCGTCGTCCTCGTCCCCGCCGACCAGCGCGACTCCGTCGGGCACCGGTGCGCGTCTCCGCCGGCGCAGGATCTCCATGTCGCTCTCGATCGCGAGATCGCGGACCGACCGGAAGTGCCACGGTCGGCTGAGCAGGACGTTTTCGTCGATCTGCTGGGAGTCGAGCTCGGGGGGGTCGCCCTCGAGGAAGTGCGTGGCGTCGCGCGGCTCGAGGCGGGCGGCGATCACGTCGCCGCTCTTCCGCTCGACCAGCGCCTGCCCCGGCTCGATCTCGCGGATCTCGTCGAGCGGGATCGGGCAGCGCCCGTTGACGACCAGCACGGGCCCGTCGAGGTCCGGCAGTTCGTTGGTCTGGATGTTGAGCTTGTCGAGTGTCAGCGCTGCCAGCGGCTCGGGCACGAACAACGCCACAACCTTGAGCCCGAGGACCAGGCGCATCCGCTCAATCGACCTCAGGGCGCCGGTGCGCAGGTCGAAAGCGGGGCGGAGGTCGGTCAGGGGGCCCAGCTCGCCCTTGCCGTCGTCGAAGAAGATCGCGGGCGTCATCGTCGGTTCAGTGTATCGCCGCCGGGCGTGGCGTCCCGCGGGGGCTCTACACTCGGCGGATGCCCGGCGTGGTGTTCGATTTCGACGGTGTGGTCTGCGACTCCGAGCCGCTGCACGAGCGGGCGCTGCGGGCCGCGGCCGAGAGCGACGGGATGGGCTTCACCACCGAGACCTTCCGGGAGCACTTCATCGGGATGGGTGAGGTGGGGTGCTTCCGGGCGCTCGCCGAGTTGCACGGGCGCGTGCTGAGCGGCCCGGAGATCGCCGAGCTGAGCCGGCGCAAGGTCGAGGCGTTCGGTGCGGTCATCGACGCCGAGCCGCCGGTGCCCAACCGCGGTGCGTGCGAGCTGATCCGGGCGGCGGCAGAGGCTGGGGCGGTCGCGCTGTGCTCCGGCTCGCGCCGGGGCGAGGTCGTGCCGATCCTCGAGCGCCTGGGGGTGCTGGGGCTGTTCGGGGCGGTGGTGACGGCCGATGACGTGGACGAGCCCAAGCCCGATCCGGCGGGGTACCGGCTGGCGTGCGCACGGATCGGGATCGCGCCGGGAGAAGCGGTGGCACTGGAGGACTCGCCGCCGGGACTGATCGCGGCGCGGGCGGCGGGGCTGGCGACGGCGGCGGTCTGCCACAGCTACCCGCGCGACCGCCTCGACGCCGACCACATCGTCGAGCGGATCGACCAGTTGTCGATCGAAGTGTTGCTGGCGCTGGCTACGAACGGCGGGCGAAGCGCCTGACCTCCTGCGGGAAGCCGAACAGCTCGGTCATCGGCAGCAGTACCAGCGCCATGACGAACCCGACCAGCCCGGTGTAGAGCGCGCCGAGCAGACGCACGCCCAGCTCGGCGCCGCCGTGCCAGCCCGCCGGCTGGCCGTACACCAGCGCCCGGAACGTGAGCACGGCGACCACGACGATCGAGACGATAATGCCGCCGAGGACGCTGAGCAGGACGAGCACGATGGGGTTGCGGCGCATCATCACGCCGCGCGCCTGGATCACTGTCTGCGCGAGAAGCAGGTAGGCGAGCGCGTACGGCCCGACGACCGCCCGCCCGGAGGTCAGATCGAGCAGCACCCCGAGGATCAGGCACCCCCAGGTCGCGGCCAACGGTGTGGCGAACAGGGCGATGTACACCGCCACCGGCAGCACGAGGCTCGGGCTGATCCGCCCGTCGCCCACGGCGAACGCCGGACGCAGCCCGGTCTCGAGCCCGAGCGCCACCCACGCCAACACCGCGAAGAGGATGCGGTTCATCCGTCCTCCTCCGGCGAGGGGACGCGCCAGAGCACCAGCTCGCTGATGCGGTCGAGCTCGACGCTGGGGCGGACGGTGACGATCTTGCGCAGCCCCTTGTCGGGGTCGTCGGTGACCGACTCGACGTGCCCGATGACGAGCATCTGGGCGTGCGCGGGCCAGGTGTTGTCGTCGAGGCGGACGGTCATGCCCGCCTCGATCTGGTCGGGCTCGATGGGGCGTGGCCCGACGCTCTCGCCGACGTCGCCGACGAGCGTGCCGTCGCCGGCGGGCTTGAGTGAGCAGCGCAGCCCGTTGCCCTCGGCGTCGAACATGATGCGCCCCTCGATGCGCGGGGCGGTCGGGTCGGTGATCGGGCGGACGCGGCAGGTAAGGGTGGAGGCGCGGGTGACGCGTCCGACGAGCTGGGCGTCGCGCCGGATGACGGCGACGGTGTTGGGTGTCACGCCGTGCTTCGACCCGGCACGAACGATCAGCTCGCGGTCGGTGGGGTCGCTGGTCGCGCCGATGACAGACGCACCGAGCGGGTCGATGTCAACGTCGGGGTAGAGCAGGCGCCACTCCTCGACCTCGGCCAGGCGTCGCTCGAGGTCGCCCGCTCGCTCCTGCGCCTGGTGCAGGAGCAGTTCGAGCTGCGAGAGACGTTCGGCGAGCGCCTCGGCGTCGGCGTCAACCGCCCGCGAGCGGGCCGGGTCGAGCCAGTCGCCGACCATCTTCGCCGGCTGGCTCGCCGGCGCGATCGCCAGCGCCGCCAAGTCGCCGAACCACCCGACCCACCCAAGCCAGCCGGGGGGCAGGAACACGACGACGACCGTCGCTGCGATGGTCAGGGGCAGTGCGCGGCGCGCAGCGCTCGGTTTCTGCGTCCCGGCGGACATCAGAGCTCGAGGTCGTTCTCGAGGGTCGCCTTCCATTCCTCGATGTTCTCGAGGTAGATCGACGTGCCGCGTGCGACGCAGGTGAGCGGGTCGTCGGCGATGCGGACGTCGAGCCCGGTCGCCTTCTGGATCACCTGCGGGATCCCGCGGAGCAGCGCCCCGCCGCCGGCGATGGTGATGCCGCGCTCGACCAGGTCGGCGGCCAACTCGGGCTCGCAGCGTTCGAGCGTCTGGGTAACGGTGTCGAGGATGGCGTTGATCGGCTCCTGGAGCGCCTCGCGGACCTCTTCGCTGGTCACGATGGTCTTGCGGGGCAGCCCGGAGATCATGTCGCGCCCGCGGACCTCCATCGAGGTCTCGTCGCCGACGCGGGCCGCGGATCCGATCTCGATCTTGATGCGCTCGGCCGACTGCTCGCCGATCATCATGTTGTACGTCTTCTTCATGTGGCTGATGATCGCCTCGTCCATGTCATCGCCGGCGACGCGGACGGACTCGCACACCGCGATGTCGGCCAGCGACATGATCGCGACCTCGGTCGTGCCGCCGCCGATGTCCACGATCATGCTCGCGGTCGGCTCGGCGAAGGGGAGCCCGGCGCCGATCGCCGCCGCGACCGGTTCCTCGAGCAGGTAGGTGCGTCGCGCGCCGGCGCGCTCGGCCGAGTCGAACACCGCCCGCTTCTCGACCGCGGTGATGCCCGAGGGGATCGAGATGACCACGCGCGGGCCGAACAGCTTGTTGCGTCCGTTGACCTTGCGGATGAAGTACCCGAGCATCGCCTCGGTGATCTCGAAGTCGGAGATCACGCCGTCCTTGAGCGGGCGGATCGCGCTGATCGACCCCGGGGTCTTGCCGAGCATCTCCTTGGCGACCCACCCGACGGCCTGCCCGTTCTTGAGCACCTGGTTGGTGCCCTTGCGGACGGCGACAACGGATGGCTCGTTGAGCACGATGCCCTGCCCGCGCACCGACACGAGCGTGTTGCACGTCCCGAGGTCGATACCCATATCGACGCTGAACAGTCCCAGGAGTCGGTCGAGCAGCACCGGGGGTGTTCTTCCTTCGGTCGCGTCGGGCCGACGGACCCACGCGATCCCGGCCCGGAGCCTCTGAATCGCAGACATTACCGTGTCCGGGGCGGGTCCGCCACCGGACAGAGGTGGGGGGGCGCAAACGACAGCCGCCGACGCCCGAACACCGGACGCCGGCGGCTTCGCAGGGTGGTTCGCCTCAGCCCGTCAGTTCGCCCGTCCCAGCACCCGGTTCTGAGGGGCGATCTCCACCACGTCCGGCTCGGGCTGCTCGACTTCGACCTCGTCCGTGAACGACTTGCCGGTCTTGATCATCAGATCCAGCTCGGCCTCGGCCCGCTCGACGTAGTCGTCCTCCCGGCTCTGGCTGCCCAACGCCGCGATCTTGCTCTCCTGCCCGGCGAGCACCTTGGCGATCTTGGACTGCACCTCGCCCAGGGAGTCGGCCGTGTACCGGTCGTACTTGTCGATCGTCTTCTGTCGCTTCTGGAGCAGGTCGATCATGCGGTCGTTGCGGGCGATCGCGTCAACCTGCCGGTCGAGCTGCCAGAGCTGGGTCTCGAACTCGGCCTGCTCGCCCTCGAGCTGGTTGAGCAGGTCGGTCAGGCGAGACTCCTGCTGACCGAGCAGGTCGAGGTCGCGGGTGATATCGCTCGCCCGCGCAACGTGCGCCGAACGGAACTTCGTGATCGCGTTGACGCGGGTGTAGGCCTGGTCGAGGTCGATCGAGCGTCCGTCCATCTTCAGACGGACGATCCTGAACCCGTCGCCGTCGTTCTTGGCCTGCTCGCCGCGGGCGATCAGGTCCTGGAGCTGGTCGAGGTCGGTCGAGGCGAGCTCGACGACGCGCTTCGAGACAGCCAGCTCACGTTCGAGGTCGCTGGTCTGCCCCTGGAGCTCGGCCAGGTCTCCCTTGACCTCGGCGATTTTGTCGGGGTACTGCGCCTGGAGCTCGCGCAGCTGCGCCCGCAGCGCGACCGGGTCGTCGATGTGCGAGTCGATCTCGGCGCGGATGTTATTCGTCGCCTGGTGCAGCACGGCCTTGACGCGCTGCGGCCCGGCGATCACCAACGCCGCCCCTCCGACCAACGCCCCGATCACCGTCACCCTCACGATTGTCTTTGTCACGAAACCCATGGCGAACCTCCTTCGCTGCGCCCGGCCTGCGTCCGGGTCTGTCCGTGCGTGTGGTTGGGAGCCCGTCGCGCCCGCTTTCACAGCCGGCGGGGATGCCGCTCGGGGGGCTGCACGCCCGTCGGGGTGCGGTATCGGACCGAAGTCGGGGAGGAAGCCGGCGGGCGCATATCCTCTGCGTGCGAAAGGGTGAGGCCCGGGTGCCGAACTACCCCGCGTCGGGGGCGTATCTCCCGGCGCAGGGTGGCCCCGCCGGGGCCTCAGGCGGGTGGACGCGTGCTCAGCTCGATGACAACGACATTCATCGGCCGGCTCCGTGCGAACGACGAGGCCGCGTGGTTCGAGCTGTGGAACACGTTCGGGCCGGTCGTCCGCGCCCAGCTCACCAAGTGGGGCAGGGGGCGGATCGGGGTGGAAACGGTCCGCGACCTCTCGCAGGAGACACTGGCGGCATTGTCCGACTCGATCGACCGCTACGACCCGGCCCGCGGGGCGCGGTTCAGCACCTGGCTGCTGGCGATCGCCAAGCACGTGCTGGGCGACGAGATCGATCGACGGATGGCGCAGAAGCGTGGCAGCGGGCGGGCGAACGCCGAGTTCGACGAGACGTGGATGAAGGCGTCGAGCGCGTCGGTGGACGCGCAGTACGAGGCCGCGGTGTTCCGCGCCAAGGTCGAGGCGGCGATCCGCATGGTCGAGCGCGAGTGCGATTTCACCGAGTTCCAGATCTTCCAGATGCGGGTGTTCGACGGTATGAGCGGCAAGGAGGTCGCCGAGGCGCTCGGGACAAGCGAGCCGACGGTGAGCCGGAGGCTGACCAAGATCCGCGGGCTCCTGCGCGACCGCCTGGCCGAGTCGATCGCGACGTACAGCTTCACCGACGAGGAGCGGCGCGAGGCCGAACGAAACGGGCTCGAGCTGAATCCGACCAAGGCCGACGACGCCCTTTTCGATGAGGCCATCTCCGAGATCTATCACCGGCAGATGGAACTCCGACGGCAGGACGAACAGGCCCTGCTGGACTGAACCGGGCGGAGGAGGACGCCGATGGCTTCGCCCATCTTCATCCTGCTGATCCTGCTCGGGTCGCTCGTGGCGATCGTGCTGGCGGCCTGGATCGCGATCTACGTGCTCGTCCCGATGCTGCGGGCGATCGGGTGGGTGATCGCGCACGTGTTCCGTTTCGTCGGTGGCGAGATCGGCGACCTGTTCCGTCTCGTCGGGTCGCTGATCACCGCGCTGATCTTCGTGCCGATGGTGATCCTCAGCATCGTGATCGGGCGCTGGAGCGCGACCAGCCACTACGGGCGCGCGGTGCAGAACGAGGTCCTGACGGGTGGTGCGTGCCTGTACCGCATGGTGATCGGGCACCCGGTGAGGTTCCTCGGGCTGCGCAACGTGACCGAGGGGATCGAGCACCGTCTGCCCGAGGTGGTGGCCGCCGCGCCGGGGCGTGACAAGCCGACGCGCCAGACCGGTCGGTTCGACGGGTACCGCATCGTCGGGTCGTTGCGCGGGGGCGGGTCGGGCGGCAAGCTCTACGTGGCCGAGCCAGACGAGATGCGCCTGGCCGCGTTCGAACGGGGGGGGCAGCACGGCGTGGACCGCGTGGTCATCAAGAGCTTCTCCCTGCGCGACGGGTCGAGCCTTCCGCAGATCATCCGCGAGAGCCGGGCGCTCGATTCGGCCAAGAAGCTCGGGCTCATCCTCGACCACGAACTCAACGACGAGCGGTTCTACTACGTGATGCGCTATGTCCCGGGCGACGCGCTCGGCATGGTCACCGCCGGCATGCACGGACGCTGCGGCGAGAAGGGGCTCGACGACGCGGCGCTCGGGCAGGCGATGGCCTACGCCGCCGACCTGCTCCGCACGCTCGACGTTTACCACCGCGGCGGGCTGTGGCACAAGGACGTCAAACCCGACAACATCATCGTGCACGACGAGCGTGCGCACCTCGTCGACCTCGGGCTGGTCACGCCGATGCGTTCGGCCATGACCCTCACCACCCACGGCACCGAGTACTTCCGCGACCCGGAGATGGTCCGCATGGCGCTCAAGGGTGTGAAAGTGCACCAGGTGGACGGGGCGAAGTTCGACCTCTACGCGGCGGGCGCCGTGCTCTACTCGGTCGTCGAGAACTCGTTCCCTGCGCACGGCGGGCTGAGCCAGGTGACCAAGCGCTGCCCCGAGTCGCTGCGCTGGGTGATCCGCCGCGCGATGACCGACTACGACAAGCGCTACGCCAGTGCGCAGGAGATGCTCGACGACCTCGAGACGATCCGGCGGGCGAACCACCCCTTCGCGGTCCGCCCGGCGGCGTTGCCGAGCATGCGTGGGGGGCTCGACGCGCCGGAGGTCGAGTCGGTCGAGCGTGCGGCGACGCCGGTGCCGCCGCGAGCCGAGCCGGTCGCCGCGGCCGCCGCACCGCCGGAGCCCGAGCGCCCCCCGCGTCGCCCGCGTCTGCGCGTCGTGAACTGGTGGACGGGCGGGTACGTGCGCGAGGGCGAACGACGTGCCCGGACCCGTGGGTACGCGCGCAGCGGCGCCCACGCGGTGACGCAGACGAGGCAGGCGAGACAGGTGCGCATGCCCGCGGCCGAGCAGCTGCGCAGCGCCCGCGCCCGCGCCCAGGCCGCCCGCCAGCGCGCCGTCGCCCGCGCCTACACCCACCGGCAGCGCCTGCGCGAGCGTCCGGGCGACCCGACCGGGATCAACTTCGGCGTCGCGGTCGCCGTGTTCCTGTTCCTGGCTGGGTGCGCGGCGGTCGCGGGTGCGCTGGTCTGGGGGTTCTCGGCGCAGCGCCGCCCGGGCGCGGCGCCGACGATCGTCTCCCCGGGGGGGGCAGGCGCGAGCATCGGGCAGGTGATCGGGCCCAACGGCTCGCTGGTCGACCTCGATCTGAACAAGTTCGCAGAAGAACTCGGCACGACCGCCCCCGAGGCGTACTCGGCGTTCCTCTCGACGATCGAGAAGGCCAGGCAGAGCATGAGCGCGATCGCCGCGGCCGCGCCGATCGTCACCGTCAACGACGCCGGGAAGATCGAGTACGAACCCACCGGGGGCGCCGGCCTGGTGAACACCCGGATGGTGTTCCTCAACGACTTTCAGCCGCCGCTGCCCGACGGGCTGCGCTCCGGAATCGAGACGGGGCTGGGTGACCTGCTCGGCGCCGGTGTCCAGCTCGTCGGCGACACGCCCGACGCCGACGCCGACTCGATCGAGGTGATGGCCCAGCTCACGAGCGTGCGCGGGCAGCAGCCGCTCGACTCGGGGGCGGCGGCCGGCAGCGTGCTCGACTGGATCAAGCAACGCGACGACGTCGACATCGTTCTCTGGGTCGAGCCCACCGTCGATGACGACTCGTGCTCGCGCTACATCATCGTCGGGCGCACCGGCATGGAGGGCGGCGTCATCAACGACTGCGAGAATATCTCTCGGGTCTTCCAGCGCGCCCTCCGCGCCGCCATCGACTGGAACTGACGCGGCATTCGGGAATCAGGATTCAGCATTCGGGGAACCAATCCCGTACCCGGAGAAGCCGAGCCTTCGTTCCGACCTGCTGCTTTGCGGTTCTGTTGCTCTGTTGCCCTTCGCTCAGCCCTGCGATACCTCTACGAGCCTGTCGAGCGCCGTTCGGGCGCGTCCCGAGTCGATCGACTCCCGCGCGAGCACGAGCCCTTCTTCGAGGACGTCTGCTGTCCCCGCGACCAGCAGCGCCGCCGCAGCGTTCAGCTCTGTGATATCGCGCATCGCCCCGCTCTTTCCGTACAGGACGCTCCTCACCGCGTCGGCGGCTTCGTCGAGCGTGCCCGCGCGCAGGTCGTCGAGTGTCGCGGGCGCGATGCCCAGCGCTTCCGGGTCGATCGTGCCGGTGCGCACCGACCCGTTCTCGACGTGGGCGACGATGGTCATCCCGGTCGTTGTGATCTCGTCCAGCCCGTCCGAGCCGTGGACGACCATGGCGCGCTCGGCACCGAGTGCCGCGAGCGCGCCCGCTTCGAGTTCGACCAGCTCGGGCGCGTAGACGCCGACGAGCTGGCGCGGCGCGCCCGCCGGGTTGGTCAGCGGGCCGAGCAGATTGAACAGTGTCGGGAAGCCGAGGCTCTTGCGCGGGGCGACGGCGTGCTTGGTCGCCGGGTGGTGGTGGATCGCGAAGCTGAAGCAGCACCCCGCCTCGTCGAGACACCGCGCCTGCACCTCGACCGGCGCCGCGACGTTGACCCCGAGCTTCTCCAGCACCTCGGCAGACCCGCGACCTGTGCGGCTGCGGTTCCCGTGCTTGGCGACGCGGGCGCGAGGACGACCGGTCGGCGGCTCGGCACCGGCGGCGACGAACGCGGCGGCGGTCGAGATGTTGAACGTCTTCGGCGCCCCGCCCGTTCCGCACGTGTCGATCAGCCCCTCGGTGCTCGTCACGGGCACGCGGAGGACGTGCCGGCGCATCGCGCGGGCTGCCCCGACCACCTCGTCCACGCACGGGCCCCGCGACTGGATCAGCGCCAGCATCGCCGCGATTTGTGCCTCGTCGGCGTCGCCCGAGAAGATTGCCTCGAACGCCGCGTCGGCCCTTTCGACGCCCAGACGCCCCCCAGCCACAAGCTCCGCCAGCACGTCCTGTGTCACCATGCCGTCACAATAGCGAACAGGACCCGCCCGCTACGAAGTACAATGTGTAGATGCCCCCGACACGGACGATCCGGGTGGCCCGTGCGGCCTCGCGCCGACGCCTGAAGGCGGTGCTCGTGACGCGGCTCGGGCGGGCGCTGCTCGCTGCGGCGGTCGTCTCGCTCGTGCTCGTCGGCGCGTTCAAGCTCGCCGGCGCCGAGCCTCCATGGACCCTGCTCGTCGCGCCCGCGGTCGCCGGCGTCGCGTGGGCGATCGCGACGGCGGTCCGCGGACGCTGGTCGGTGCCCGAGGCCGCGTGCGAGCTCGACCAGCGCCTCGGGCTGCACGACCGGCTCGGTTCGGGGCTCGGGCTGGCCGAGTCCGTCGAGTGCGACGCGTTCGCCGCGATCGCCCTGCGCGAAGCCGAGCAGATCGCGGACACGGTGGACGTCAAGGCCGCCGTCCCGGTGCGTGTCGGCAACTCGTGGGTGGCTTGGCCGATCGTCGGGGCGGGCGTGGTCGCGGCCACGATGTTCGTACCGGTGGTGGTCTGGCCGGGTGCCGGGGCGCCGGCGTCGGTCGATCCGGTCGCGCGGCAGCAGTCGGCCGACGAGCTGCGAGAGTTCGCCAAACAGGCACAGCAAACACTCGGCGACGACCCATCGCCCGCGGCCGCCGAGGCGCTCGACGCGATCGACCAGTTGGAAGATGAGCTGCTCGCGGGCGAGCGCTCGCCCGAGGAAGCACGCACCATCGCCGCCGATCAGGTCGGGCGGGCCGCCGACGAGCTGGAGCAGCACGCGCACGAGGACCGCTCCGCGAGCGACGAGCTTCGCCAGCGCCTTGCACGGAGCGGCGATTCCGAGGACATGTCCGACCTCGCCGATCGTCTGAACGCGGGCGACCTGGAGGGGGCGCGCGACGAGGTGCGCAAGCTGATGAACGCGCAGCCATCCATGGATGAATCGCAGCGCGAGGCGATGCGCCGCGACCTCGAGGCGCTGGCCGACCGGATCGAGAACCCGCCGCCCGAGCCGCCGCCCGCGCCCGATCCGCTCGATGAGCTCGGCGTTGATCCCGGGAAGCTCGACAACATCGACCCGGGCGACACCGATCGCATGTCCGAGGCGCTCGAGAACGAGGGCATCGACCCGGAGACGGCGCAGCGCATCGCGGAGGAGATGGCACAGCGCGAGCAGGAGCAGCGTGCGCGCGAGCAGGCGCAGGAGGATGCGCAGCGTCTGAGCGAAGCGATGCGCGACGCGGCCGAGGATCTGGAAACGCCACAACCCCCTCCGCCTCCTCCGCCGGAGCAGACCGAACCCGATCAGCCGCAGCCCGAGCAGCCACAACCACCGACGGAACGGCCGCCGGACACCGGCGACCAGACTCGTGACCAGACGTCACCTCAGCCGCCCGACGAGCAGCAACAACCACCCGAGGAGCAGCAGCAGTCTCCCGACGGGCAGCAGAAGCCGTCACAGAATGAGCGGCCGGGCGATCAGCAGCGCCCGCAACCCGGCGAGACGCAGCAACAACCCGCCCAGCGTCCGGGCGACCAGCAGCAACCCGGGCGGCAGGGTGAACCGCAGCAGCAGCCCGGTCAACAACAGCAGCAACCGGATCAACAGCAGCAGCCCGGTCAGCAACAGCAGCCCGGTCAACAACAGCAGCAACCGGGCGAGCAGACCGCGCCTACCGAGCCGCCCCAACCCGGCGAACAACAGCAACCCGGCGAGCAACCCAGGCCGTCGGGCGACGACCAGACCAAGCCCGGTGAGCAACCCCAACAGCGACCCGGCGATCAGCAGACACCCCAGCCCGTCCCGGTCAAGCCGGACGAGGTGATGTCCGACCCCGCGTCGCAGCAGGGGAAGCCCAAGCCCGGCACCGACCAGACCCAGCCGCAGCAACCGGAGCAGATGCCCCAACCGGGCGACGACCAGACGCAGCGCACGCAGCCCGGCGCCGAGCCGACCGATCAACCCCAGCCGGGCGCACAGCCGCAGCACCGCCCCGGTGCGGCCGACGATGTCGAGCCGTCCTCCAGCACCCCCGGTGCCGAGCCCAACCCCGACAGTCAACCGGGCGGACAGGGCCCGGGCGAGGGTCTCGACGGGCTCGAGCGCGAGATCGACCGCCTCGCCGAGCGTGAGCGGAAGGCACGCGAGGCGCTGGAGCGATCAAAGGAGCTGCGCCGCCAGGCCGAGGAGATGCTCAAGGGCATGAGCCCCGAAGACCGCGAGCAGCTCGACCGGTGGGCGCGCGAGCTGGAGCGTCAGCAACCCCGGACGCCGGAGAACCGCCCCTCCACCCCGGCCGACCTGCGCCCCGAGACCGGCGATGTGCCCGAGCGGGTCATCGCCGAGTGGTACGGAAACGGCGAGGCGCCCGACGGCGCGACGAGCGGCGCGGTGAACGACCGCGTGCGCAAGGCGGCCGACTCGGCGCTGCAGGCGGTCGAGGACCAGGCCGTGCCGGTGCGCCGGCGTGAACTGGTCCGGCGCGTCTTCGACCGCGTGCGCGAAGAGGGGGAGGAGAAGCGCTGATCGTCGAGTTCGTCAACCCGTGGTGGCTGGCGCTGGCGGTGGTCGCGGTCCCGTGCGCGTGGATCGGCTGGCGATGGCTGGTGTCGATGTCGCGGTTCCGGCGCACGACGGCGGTGGTCGCGCGCGCGGTCCTGGTCGTGCTTTTGGTGAGCATGCTGGCCGGCGCCGCTGCCGTGCGCACGACCAACACACTCGCGGTGGTAGTGGTCGCCGATGTCTCCGGCTCGGCGCGCCGGTTCGCGGCAACGGGGCTGACCGACGAGGACGGGCGCCCGGTCGGGCTGATTGACGCGCTCGACGCGCTGACCGCCCGCCTCGCCGCCGCGCGCGGGCCCGACGACCTGCTCGGGCTGGTCGCGTTCGACGGTCAGGCGATCGCGGTGGCGACGCCGACCCGCGGCGATGTCGCCGACCGCTCGATGGACGTGAAGCGTGAGGAGGGGACCGACATCGGGGCGGCGCTGCGTCGTGCGGCGTCGCTGCTCCCGCCGGACGCGGCCGGGCGGATCGTTCTGATCTCGGACGGAAACGAGACGTCGGGGAACGCGCGCGAGGCGGCCGCCGAGCTGGCGGGTGCCACCGGCGCGCGCACGACGATCGACGTCGTGCCGCTGGCGTACTCGGTGGGCGACGAGGTGGTGGTCGAGTCGGTGGACGCTCCGCCGCGTGCCCCCACCGGATCGACCATCAACGTGCGCGTGGTGCTGCGCGCCACGGCCGCGTCAACGGGGACGCTGCGCCTGCTGCGCGAGGGGCAGGAGGTGGACCTCAACGGCGATGCGCCGGGGACGGGGCGAAGGGTGAGCCTTGAGCCCGGGCGCAACGTCGAGCGGGTTGAGGTCAAGCTCGACGGGTCGCGCGTGCACCGCTTCGAGGCCGTCTACGAGCCGGACTCGAACGACGGCGCCCTCGTCGGCGACACCTACGTCGAGAACAACCGCGGGTCGGCGTTCACCGTCACGCCCGGGTCGGGGGCGATCCTTGTGGTAGACGGCGTGGGCAACGGCGACCCGAACGGCGCGGGCGCGACGCTTGCGGGGGCGCTCGGGTCCGAGGGGGCGACGGTCGAGCTCGTCGCGCCCGCGGCGGTCCCCACCGACCTGCTCGCGCTGCAGAAGTACGACCTGGTCGTGCTCGAGAACGTGCCGGCCGAGGCGCTGACCGAGCGGCAGCAGCGCATCCTCGTCGACCACGTCCACGACCTGGGGGGCGGGCTAGTGATGGTCGGCGGGCCCGACTCGTTCGGCGCCGGCGGGTGGAAGGGCACGCCGGTCGCCGACATCCTCCCCGTCAAGCTCGACCTGCCCGAGCAGCTCATCGTGCCCGAGGCCGCGGTGATCTTCGTGCTCGACCGCTCGGGCTCGATGGCGATGCGGGTGGGCGGTTCGTCGCGTCGGCAGCAGGAGATCGCCAACGAGGCGGCCGCCGCCGCGGTCCGCTCGCTCGACAAGCAGGACCTCGTGGGTGTGGTCGCGTTCCACCGCGCGGCCGTGCCGGTCCAGCCGCTCGGTCCCAACGACGACCCCGACAAGACCTGCGAGCGCATCCTCTCGATCCCCAGCGGCGGGGGCACGGACATCCTGCCGGCGCTGGAGTGGGCGCGCGCACAGATGAAGGGTGTGGACGCGAAGCTCAAGCACGTGATCGTGCTTACCGACGGTGCATCGATGAACGCGGGGCTTCTGCCGCAGTACGCCGCCGAGATGCGCGAGGAGGGCGTCAGGATCTCGACGATCGGCGTGGGCGACCAGGCCGACTACCAGCTGCTCCAGGCTGTCGCGGGCGCCGGCGGCGGGAAGTACTACCGGGTGACGAACCCGCAGCTGCTTCCGCGGATCTTTCTGCGTGCGGTGCGGATCGTGCGTCAGCCGCTGATCCGCGAGGGGTTGTTCACGCCGGTGCTGCTGCCGACGGCGTCGCCGCTGACGGCCGGGCTCGGCACGCCGCCCAAGCTCGACGGGCTTGTGCTGACCCAGGCGCGCGAGGACCCGACGGTGACGTACGCGATGGCCGCGCCGTCGGGCGAGCCGCTGCTCGCGCACTGGAACGTCGGGCTGGGGAAGGTGGCGGTGTGGACGTCGGACGCGCACGAGTGGGCGTCGCGCTGGCTCGACTGGCCCGGGTACAAGCGGATGTGGGGGAACATCGCGCGGCAGATCTCGCGTGCCTCGACCTCGAGCGACGGCGAGCTGACGGTCGCGCTGGACGCGGACCGGATGCACCTGCGTTTCGAGGCGTACAACGACGACGGCACGCCGCGCGATCTGCTCAGCGTCGAGGCAACGGTGTACCCGCCGACCGGCGAGCCGCGCGAGGTGACGCTGACGCAGACCGGCCCGGGCGTGTACGAGGGCGAGGCGCGGGCCGACGAGACGGGCTCGCACATCGTGGTGGTGCGTCCGCGGGCGGGGACGCGGGCGTTGGTGCCGGTGGTGGGGGGCGTGTCGGTCGCGTCCGGGGCCGAGTACCGCTCGCTGACATCGAACGTCGAACTGCTGCGCGAGGTGGCCGACGAAACCGGCGGGCGTCTGCTCACGCTCGACGTGGACCCGGGCGAGGTGTTCGACCGGGCCGGCGTGCCGCAGCGGCGCGTGAGCGTGCCGATCTGGCGGCTGCTGCTGGTGTGGACGCTCGGGGTGATGCTGTTCGACGTCGGGACGCGCCGGGTAGCGTGGGACCGGCTGCTCTCGCGCGAGAAGCGCGGGCGCGAGGCCGTCCAGCGCGAGGTCGCCGGGGCGCTCGAGGGGCTGCGGGCGCGGGCGAAGAAGGGGAAGGGCGAGGAGTCGCGGGCGTTGGGAGCGGACGACGCGGCGGCCGTCGCGCGGGCCGAGCGCAAGAGGCGACAGGAGGCGCGCCGGGCGAGGCTCGAGGCGATGCGGACAGGGACGGGCGGACAGGGCGAGGATGCGCCGCGCGCCGAGAAGAGTGAGACAAAGGACGAGGCGGGCGAGGACGGCGGGCTGCTCGCGGCCAAGCGACGGGCGCGGAAGCGCTACGAGGGCGAGGAGATCGAGTGAGCACGGTCGAGCGATTCGACGACCGGGCCGACGACTACGTGAAGTATCGCCCGACCTACCCGCCCGAGGCGATCGACGCGGTGTTAGACGGACTCAACGGGTGCCGTGGTCTGACGAGTCTTCGAGGAAGGCCACGCAGGGTCGTGGCCTTCGAGGACTCAGACCACGGCACCCTCGATCCTGAGGAGTTGGTCGCGGCCGACGTCGGCGCGGGGACGGGGATCAGCGCGCGGCTGCTGGCCGACCGAGGCGTGCGGGTGTACGCGGTCGAGCCCAACGCGGCAATGCGGGACAAGGGCGAGCCGCACGCGCGCGTCGAGTGGCGCGACGCGACGGCCGAGGCGACCGGGCTGCCCGGCGCCAGCGTGGACCTCGTTTTGTGCGCGCAGGCGTATCACTGGTTCGACCCGGAGGCAGCCTGCCGCGAGTTCGGGCGGATCCTCAAGCCCGGCGGGCGTCTGGCGCTGATGTGGAACGACGGCGACGAGACGACGCCGGTCGCGAAGAAGTACTACGACGCGGTGCGGGCCGTCTCGACCGACGGGACGCTGAGCCACAAGACCGTGGCGGCCGGGCCGCGGGTGTGCGCCCCGTTCGGGGAGCTGCGCGAGCTGAAGTTCCGTCACGCGCAGCGGCTCGACGCCGACGGGCTGATCGGGCGCGCGATGAGCGCGAGCTACGTGCCGAAGTCGGGTGAGCAGGCCGAGTGGCTGCGATCACGCCTGCGCGAGATCCACGCCGAGCACGCCGAGGACGGGGTGGTGAGCCTGTGGTACGACGTGTGGGTGTATCTGGCGAGGCCCATCGATGCGTAGAAGGGCCTGCCGAGATCCTTGGATGTACTGGCGTGAACTCTGGTGGAATGGGAGCGCGTCTTGGTTCGTGCTCTTGTTGGGTGTCCTTCTCACACGTCCATTGCAACTCGGCCTCTATCCATTCGCAGTAGGGGGGATTGTCGGAACGCTCATCTGGTTCAGGATGATCTTCCGCCTGCATGCACTCAGAAGACGCGTGATTCTGACGAACGGACGCTTCTGTCCCCACTGCGGCTTCGACCTCTCAACCCTTGGTGAGAGTGGGACATGCCCCGATTGTCGACGTGAGTACACACCAGAGTGGCTCGATTACCTGTGGGGACATTGGCTGGACGATGAATAGCCGACCGCTGTCGGTGTTTACTGGTCTTGATATGAGGATTCTGATTCGACTTGCTCGCCGAAGAGGCTGAGTTTGTCAGCGGCCGTGACGCGGACGGGGACGATCGAGCCGGTGAGTGAAGCATCTTCGTGCCACTGACCCGTCTTCGGGTCAGTGCTCCCACCTCTTCGTGCCCTACCGAAGACACTGACCTGAAGACAGGTCAGTGGCACGGGTCTACGGCGGTCCGGGCGTCAACCGGTGCTACGCCAACTCGCCGAAGAGACTGAGCCTGTCGGCGGCCGTGACGCGGACGGGGACCGTCGAGGCGGTGAGTGAATCGTCTTCGTGCCACTGACCCGTCTTCGGGTCAGTGCTTCCACCCCTTCGTGCCCTACCGAAGACACTGACCTGAAGACAGGTCAGTGGCACGGGTCAAGTGCGGCCCCGCCAACCAGTGGTGCTACACCAGCTCACCGAAAAGGCTGAGCTTGTCGGCCGCCGTGACGTGCACGGGAACGATCGAGCCGGTGAGTGAGTCGGCCCGGGCGCGCGGGGCATCGAGGAAGACGATCAGGTCGCCATCGGTCCGCCCGGAGAGTTGGACGGAGTCGCCGTTGTCGGCGGCCGGCTGGAAGCCGGCCCCACCATCAACTGCGCCGGCCCCGCCTGCACCTTCGGCCGGCTGGAAGCCGGCTCCACCGTCTGATTCCTCGCCCGTCGGCGAGCTGCCGCCGACGGTGATCGCGACCATGCCGGCCTTGCGGACGGCGCTCTTGGTCAGGCCGGTGCGTTTCAGCTCGGCCTTGCTCGGGCCCTCGACGTAGACGTCGAACGTCCGCCCGACCTGCTCGCGGCTGATCTCGTCGCTGATCGCGCCCTGCACCGCGAGCAGCTCGTTGTTGCGGCGCCGCTTGACCTCCTCCGGCACGTCGTCGGGGATCTTGTCGAACGCGACCGTGCCGGGGCGCGGCGAGTACTTGAAGATGAAGCAGTTCTTGTAGCGGGAGCGATTGACCAGCTCGACCGTCTTGTCGAAGTCGGCGTCGGTCTCGCCGGGGAAGCCGACGATGATGTCGCCGCTGAGCATGAGCGGTCGCCCGATCTCGGGCTGGTCGAGGTAGGAGCGGGCGCGGGCGAGGAACTCGTCGTACTCGCCGATCGTGTACCCGCGGTTCATGCGGGCGAGGACGGAGTCGGAGCCCGACTGGGCCGGCACGTGCAGGTAGCGGCAGATGCGCGGGCGGTCGCGCATCACCTCGAGCACGTCGTCGCCGAAGTCGCGCGGGTAGCTGGTGACGAAGCGGAGGCGTTTGATGCCCGGGACCTCTTCGTGAACGCGGTCGAGCAGGTCGGCGAAGGTGGTGACGCGCTCGCCGGCGAAGGCATCGCGGTCGTGCGAGCCCTTGTAGGTGCGCCCCTTCTGCGGCTGGACGTGCCCGTTGGCCGTCATCGCCGCGTCGTGCTCGAAGCGGTAGTGGTTGACGGTCTGCCCGAGCAGCGTGACCTCGATCACGCCGGCGTCTGCGAGACGCTTGCACTCGTCAACGATGTGGTCGGGCGGTCGGTGGATCTCGGCCCCGCGGGTGAACGGGACGACACAGTAGGTGCAGAACTTGTTGCACCCGCGGGTGATGCGGACGTAGGCCGAGCGGCGGCTCTCGACCGGCGAGACCGAGCGCGAGAGGTCGAGGAGTTCGAGCGAGTCGGCGGCGGCCGCGAGGGTCGCGCTGCGGCGCGAGGTGTTGCCCTGGAGGGCCGAGACTCCGGCCGAGCGCAGCGCCGTGCCGTCACCGGCCAGCGACTCGCGCGTCCGCACCGCGTTGTCGAGCAGGTCGGGCAGCTTGTCGAGTTCGCCCGGCCCGCACATGAGGTCGACGACCGGCATGCGGGCCATGAGGTCTTCGCCGTCGCGTTCGGCCATGCACCCGAGCACGCCGACGACGAGGGCGGGGTCGTCCGTCTTGCGCTTCTTGAGATCGCCGAGGCGTGACCAGACTTTCTGCTCGGCGGCTTCGCGGACCGAGCAGGTGTTGTAGAGGACGACGTCGGCGTCGTCGGGCTCTGGGGCGAAGCGGTAGCCGAGGGCGCGCAGACGACCGGCGACCAGCTCGGAGTCGAGCTCGTTCATCTGGCAGCCGAAGGTCTCGAGGTAGATCGTGCGCACGGCAGGGATGGTAGGGGAGGACGATCGATGCCCCCTCCGCCTCGCAGACTCGGCACCCTCCCGTCGGGGACGGCGGAGGAAGAAGACCCCTCACCCATCTCGCTCGAAGACTCGCGATCCACCCTCTCCCCGGGGGGAGAGGGAGGAAGAGCGATAGACTGGTCGTGATGGAGCTGCGTCGTCCGAGGTGGATCCGCGAGTGGCCGCCCGAGTGGGTGAAGGGGATCCATCTGCCCGGCCCGTGGACGGCCGAGATCTCGCTGGCCAACAAGTGCCTGCTGCTGTTCGGCGGGGCGGTCGTGCTGATCATGGTGGTGGCGCTGAGCGTGCCGTGGCTGCGGATGAACTCGCTGGTGGACGGAGCGGGGTGGGACCTGGTTCGGTACGCGATCGAGCGCGGGTCGAACGACGGGGCGGGGGACCTGCCGGTGCGCCGCCTGAGCGTGGCCGAGGCCGCGGCGCGGGACGACCGCTTCGTCGGCGCGGCGTTGCGCGCGTTCGAGCGCAGCGACAAGCGGGGGGAGTACCGGCGGGCGGCGTGGGACGGGGGCACGCGCGTGTACCGGCTCGCGCGGGCCGAGCGCGACGCCGACGGCGGGCTGACCGGGCTCACGGTGGTCGAGGCGCGGTTGACGAGCGGCGCGGTGCGCTACGTGGTGAACCTTGTGTTCATGGTCAGCGCCGGATCGCTTGTGCTCGGTCTGGCGACGCTGGTGTTCTACCTCGTGACCCACAACCTGATCCTGAGCCCGGTGCGGTCGCTGCGCGACACGGCCGAGCAGGTGCGCCAGGGGCGACTCGACACGCGGAGCGAGATCCGTACCGGCGATGAGTTCCAGGAGCTGGCCGAGACGTTCAACCTCATGCTCGCCGACATGGAGGGGAGCCACAAGCAGCTCCGCTCGATCAACAAGGCGCTGGACATCAAGGTGGCCGAGCTGGCCAAGGCGAACACGACTCTGCACGAGTCGGCGAGGCTGAAGGGGGAGTTCCTGGCGAGCGTGAGCCACGAGCTGCGCACGCCGCTCAACTCGATCATCGGCTTCGCGGAGCTGCTGCTGGAGATCGCCGAGACCGAACGTGACGCGGGCGATGACTCGTCGCGGCTCGCGAAGCGCATCCGCTATCTCGAGCACATCGCGGGCGCCGGGCGCCGACTGCTCGAGATGATCGAGGCGCTGCTGGAGATGGCCAAGCTCGAGGCGGGCAAGGTCGAGCTGACACCCGGCGTGGTGGACCTCGGCGAGACGTGCGAGGCGCTGGTCGGGCTGATCTACCCTCTGGCGGAGAAGCGCGGCGTGGACGTGGTGCTCGAGGTCGAGGACGATGTTCCGCTCATCGAGACCGACGTCAAGAAACTCCAGCAGATCATGTTCAACTTCCTCTCCAACGCGGTGAAGTTCATCGAGCCTGAGGAGCGGACGGGGCGGCGCGGGCGGGTGACGCTGCGGGCCGAGCGTCTGCCGGCCGTCGGCGACGAGGAGGACGAGCGTGTGCGGGTGAGCGTGATCGACACGGGACCGGGCATCGCCGAGGCCGACCGGCAGCGGATCTTCGACAAGTTCGAGCAGCTCGACGCGGGGCTGCTCAAGCAGAGCGAGGGCAGCGGGCTTGGGCTGGCGATCTGCCGCGAACTCGCGTCGATCCTCCAGGGCGAGATCCAGCTCGACAGCGAGGTGGGGCGCGGGTCGATGTTCAGCGTGATCCTCCCGCTGCGGCTCGACGCCGGGCGGGCCGAGGAGATCCGGCTCGAGAGCGCCTTCCGCGCGACGCTCGCCGGACGGTCCGAGAGCGGCGGCGGGGACGAGTAGCTCAGCGGACCGCGTCGATGTGGTGCCGGATCACGGGCCTGTCGTCACCGAGCACGACCGCGACGAGGTCGATGCGAACCGGGCGCCCCTCCCACCCGTTGGCGCGGGCGAGGGAGCGCGTCAGGCTGAGCAGCTTGCGGCGCTTGTCGGGCCCGACCGACGACTCTGGCGAGTCGTACGCGCGGGGTGGGCGCCCCGGGTCGTGGCGGGTGCGGACCTCGACGACGACGATGCCGCGGCGTTGCGGGTCGAGGCAGACCAGGTCGATCTCGCCCTGGGCGAGGCGGACGTTGCGGGCGATCACGCGGTAGCCGCGGCGTCGCAGATACCGCGCCGCCAGCCGTTCGCCGCGCCGCCCGGTGCGGGCGCGCGGTGTTCGGCGCAGCCGGTCGATCAGTCTCCGCAGCGTCAGTTCTCCTCGGGATAGTAGCGTTCGGCCGCGATGTCGAGCAGGCGCGCCACGATCTCGTCGAAATCGGTGATGCCCGCCTGGCGCAGCAGCGAAAAGAACTGACGATCCTGCTCCTCGCGGAACTTGCGGATGCGCAGCGTCTCCTTGATCTCGGCCTGGGCGTCGTAGATCGAGGTCGATTCCTGCTCGATCGTCTCGAGGAAGAACCACGCGAGTCGCCCGTCGTGCTCGATCGGACCGACCCACCCGCCGGGGTCGAGCCCCCGGATCGCCTCGTTGTACGCGTCGACGCTGAAGAACGACGCGTGCCGGAAATCGTCGAGCGTGAACGGGTGGTCCCGCGTGTGCTCGAACCGCTTCTCGAAGCGGCTGTCGCTGCCGTACAGGTTGCCCGGGATCTGCGCGACGTCGGCGAACGGCTCGCCCGCCTCGAGGCGGCGCGTGACCTCCCCGGCGGCGTCGGTGTCGCCCGTGCCGACGACGATGCGCCGGAGCACGGCGGTGGGCGGCGGGTTGAACCGCTCCCAGTTCCGCTCGTAGTACGTCTCGATGTCGAACCACGACACGTTGACCCGGAAGAGCAGGCGTCGCTGTGTCAGGTCCACCAGGGCCTTCTGCAGCTGATCCTCCTCGTACTGTTCGATCGTCTGCTCGCGGCTCTCGCCGATCCGGCGCTCGGCCAGTGCCAGCACGCCGCGGTTGCGGCTCAGCAGGTCCTCGCGGAACCGCTGCATGAAGTTGAACAGCCCGGCACGGGTCTGCGCCGGCAGACGCTGCTTGGCCTCCTCGGCGAACAGATCGTCCTGGAGGTCGTTGCGCAGCTTCAGGGTGATCAGGCTGGCGGCGAGGTCCATCCACTTGTCGCGCGGGTTCTTGGGCACCTCGGCGACCAGACGGTCCTTGAGCTTTGCGAGGAACTCGTTGGCGTAGATCGGCTTGCCGTTGAGGTCGCCGACCTTCGCGTCCACCAGCACGCGCTTCTCGACCGGCTCGGGGTCCGAGACCGGCGCGGGCGGTTCGCCCACGTACGAACCGACATCCACCAGCCCCTGACGCATCCCCTCCGGCGTCGCGGTGCGGACTTCGGCGACGACCAGGTCGGGCTGCGGCGCCGGGCCCGGGCGCCGGAAGTCAGAGGCGCCCAGATCGCCCGCGCGGGGCGAGGACGAGCACGCCCACAACACCGCGAGCGGGGCGAGCAGGATCGGGCTGAATCGTCGCACGCTCGGGCCTCCAGCGGGCCTCCGGCTAGAATGCCGACCTCCCCGAAAGGAGCCGGATGCCCGAAGACCAGGAACCCAAGATTATCGTGGACAGCGACTGGAAGTCGCAGGCCCAGGCGGAGAAAGCCAGACTGGCCGAGGAGGAGAAGAAGGCGGCACCAGCGGCGCCGACGGGCGAGCCGGCCGAGGCCTCGTTCGCCGAGCTGCTCCGCTCGATCGCCATGCCCGCCCTGATGTACATGGGGCAGATCCCCGACCCCGGCACCGGCAAGGCGATCGTCGCCCTCGACGCGGCCAAGCTCCACATCGATATGCTCGGCATCCTCGAGGAGAAGACCCGGGGGAACCTCACCGAGGAGGAACAGACCGAACTCGGCGGTTTCCTCCGAGAGCTGCGGATGATCTTCGTCGAGATCTCGTCGGCGGTCGCCAAGGCTGTGGAAGAGGGAAAGATCAAGCCGATGGACCCCGCGGGCGAGACACCGCCCGCAACGACCTGAGACGCGGAAGGAAGGACGGGCCGACACCCGATGAGCGAGCAACACTTTCTGCTCAGACGGCTCCATTCGCTGACGGGTCTGGTGCCCATCGGCGTGTTCCTGCTCGCACACCTCACGACGAACTCGACCGTGCTGTGGGGGCAGCTCAACGGGCGGGCCGCCCTGCACGCGAGCACCGCCGCCGATCGCGGGATCGTGACCTTCCAGGAGGAGGTCTCGTTCCTCAACGGGCTGCCGTTCCTGCTGCTGATCGAGATCACGCTGTGGGTCTCGATCGCGTTCCACGCCGGGCTCGGGCTCGTCTACGCGTTCAGCGGCTCGAACAACCTGAAGAGCTACCCCTACCAGAACAACTGGCGGTACATGCTCCAGCGTCTGAGCGGGTACGCCGGGATCCTGTTCATCTTCTACCACGTCGCGACGCTGCGCTGGGGCTGGACGTTCCTGGTCCCGGGCGGAGCCAAGTGGGACTTCCACTACGCGGCGTCGATGCTCGCCGCAGCGATCCAGGGCGGGACCGACGGCGTGACCACCGGCGGGCTGATCGTCAGCCTCTTTTACTTCGTCGGGGTCTCCCTGCTCGTGTTCCACTTCGCCAACGGGCTGTGGACCATGGCGATCACGTGGGGGCTGACCGCCTCGGCCGCCGCTCAGCGGCGCTGGGGCTACTGCTGCACAGCTCTCGGTGTTCTGCTGATGGCGATGGCGTGGTCGTCCATCATTGTGGTGGTCCGCACGGACCCGACCGACGCGTTCTTCGTCGAGAAGGCGATGCAGGGCGACCACCCCGCGCCGACTCCCGCGATCTTCGAGTCGGTCGCCGGGCAGCAGGCGAGAAACTGAGACCGGCCTCGGGCCGGACGGGGAGACGATGTCCGAACAACGCGTGATCGTGGTTGGTGGCGGTTTGGCGGGTCTCGCGGCGACGATCCGGATCGCCGAGGCCGGCGTCCCGGTCGATCTGTTCAGCATGGTGCCCGTCAAGCGCTCGCACTCGGTGTGCGCCCAGGGTGGGATCAACGCCTGCAACGAGGTCGCCCGGCAGCAGGGCTACTCCGAGTATCAGCACTTCGACGAGACGATCTACGGCGGCGACTACCTGGCCGACCAGGGCCCCGTGCTCGAGATGGCCAACTTCGCCCCCAAGGTCATCGACCTGCTCGACCGCATGGGCGTCCCGTTCAACCGGACCGGCGAGGGGTTCCGCGACCTGCGCCTGTTCGGCGGGTCGCTGTTCAAGCGCACGCACTTCGCCGGCGCGACCACCGGGCAGCAGCTGCTCTACGCCCTCGACGAGCAGACGCGGCGCTGGGAATCGGAGGGCGCGGTCACCAAGTACGAGTTTTGGGAGTTCCTCTGGCCGGTGTTCGTCGGCGAGGGCGACGGGAAGCGCTGTGTCGGCATCGTCGCCCAGGACATGCGCACGATGCAGATCCGCGCGTTCCGCGCCGACGCGGTGGTGATGGCCACCGGAGGGTGCGGGCTCATCTTCGGCAAGAGCACCAACTCGGTGGTCTGCACGGGCGGGGCCGCTGCCCGCTGCTACCAGGCCGGCGCCTGGTACGCCAACCCCGAGATGATCCAGATCCACCCGACCGCCATCCCCGGCTCCGACAAGCTGCGTCTCATGTCCGAGTCGGCCCGCGGCGAGGGCGGACGCATCTGGGTCCCCCGCAAGGCGGGCGACACGCGACCCGGGCGCACCATCCCCGAGGACGAACGCTGGTACTTCCTCGAGGAGAAGTACCCCACCTACGGCAACCTCGTCCCCCGCGACATCGCCTCCCGAGAGATCTTCGACGTCTGCGTCAACCAGAAGATGGGCATCGGCGGGTCGAACATGGTCTACCTCGACCTGACCCACATGGACCCCGACTACCTGACCCGCAAGCTCGGCGGGATCATGGAGATCTACGAGAAGTTCGCCGGCGAAGACCCGCGCCACCACCCCATGAAGATCTTCCCGGGCATGCACTACTCGATGGGCGGGCTTTGGACCACTTTCACCCGCGGGAACTGGGCGCCCGACACACCCGAGCCGGTGCACAAGTCCGGCGAAGTTCCCCCCGTTGACGCCGAGATCGGGCGCGGGATGGTCCACGGCGCGCCGAACAACATGCAGACCAACATCCCCGGTCTCTACGCCTTCGGCGAGGTCAACTTCGCGTATCACGGCGCGACGCGCCTCGGCGCCAACGCGCTGCTCAGCTGCATCTTCGACGGGCTGTACAACGGCCCGAGCGTGGTCAACTACGTCCGCGAGGGCGCCCCGGCGTCCGACCCGGCCTCGGGCGTCGATCCCGACGTGTTCGAGGGTGTCGTCGAGCAGGAGCGTGGCAAGGTCGAGAAGCTGCTCGGGTCGGTCGGCGAGCAGACCGACGAGACCAACCCCTATCTCATCGGGCGCGAGCTCGGCGAGGAGATGACCGCCGCCAGCACCGTGGTCAAGACCGGCGAACGACTCACTCAGGCGATGGACACGCTGCGCTCGCTCAAGGAGCGCTACGCGAAGGTCGTCCTCGCCGACGGCGCGACCTGGACCAACCAGTCATTGAGTTACACCCGCGCGCTGGGCGACATGCTGGCGCTGGCCACCGCGATCGTCAAGGGCGGGCTCGAGCGGCAGGAATCCCGCGGCTCGCACTACCGCCTCGACTTCCCCGACCGCGACGACTCACGGTTTCTGAAGACGTCGCTGGCGGTGTACGACCCGTCGGCCGAGGACCGCTGCCGCATCGACTGGCGCGACGTGGACGCGTCGCTGGTGGCGCCGCGTGCGCGCACGTACGGCAAGACCGATACCAAGCAATCCGGCTCCGGCAAGAACGAATCGACCGCGCCCGCCGCGATATGATCGCTCCGAACCTCGTTACGCACGCCCCGTACACGGTCCGCGCCATGGACACGATCATCCGAACCGAGGAAGCACCGCGCTGGAGCTACCGGTACCTCCGCGACAACCCGGGGAAGGGCTTCGCCCATTTCCGGCACATCATGGAGGAGGACCCCCGCCTCCGCGGGCGCGTGCTCGACATCGGCTGCGGCGCCGGGCCGTCAAATCTGGTCGGGCACATCCTCGGGGGCGCTGCGCAGTGGGACGGGCTCGATCCGTCCGAGGCGGTCCACGACCACCCTTCCATCGTCGAACGCTGGCACTGCCCGCTCGAGGAGGCGCCCGTGCCCGAGGGCTCCTACGACGCGGCGATCGCGTGGCTCGTCCTCGAGCACGTCGCCGATCCGCCCACCTTCATGAGAGCCGCGATCAAGATCCTCAAGCCGGGCGGCGCCTTTTTCGCCGCGACGCCCCACGCCCACCACCCCTTCGCGTGGCTTAGCCGCGGGATCGAGCTCGTCGGGCTCAAGAGTGTCGCCCGGGACCAGCTCGACACGAAGGTCAACGACTACCCGGCCTACTACCGCGCCAACTCGGTCTCCGCGATGCGTCGCGCCTGCCGGGGGCTGCCGGTCTCGCAGATCTCGGCGTGGCGTCTGCCGGCGCTCAACTGGGCGCTGTACTTCCCCCGCGTCCTCCGCTGGGGCCCGGGGCTGTACGACCGCCTGATCCAGACCCGGTTCCCCGGCGCAAGCCAGCTCATCATGTTCCGAATCGAACGGGGCGTCGAGCCCCCCGCCGAAGCAGAGAGGTAAGCCCATGGGCAGCCCCCAGCCCGCCACGACGTCGCCCGTCACCCGCACAGTCCGCTTCCGCATCAAGCGCTGCGACGGCCCGGGCAAGCCGGTCCGCTGGGAGAGCTTCGACGTCCCCGTCGAGCCCGGCGCCAACGTGATCAGCTGCCTGCAGTGGATCGCGGCCCACCCGGTGACGGCCGAGGGCAAGAAGACCACGCCGGTCGTCTGGGACGCCGGCTGCCTCGAGGAGGTCTGCGGGGCGTGCACGATGGTCATCAACGGGCGAGTTCGCCAGTCGTGCTCGTGCCTGCTCGACGATTACGCGCCCAACAACGGCGACCAGATCACGCTCGAGCCGATGAGCAAGTTCCCCGTCGTCCGCGACCTGTGGGTGGACCGCCAGCGTCTGTTCCACAACCTCTCGCGCGTCCGCGCGTGGGTGCCGATCGACGGAACGTACGCGCTCGGCGCCGGCCCGCAGGAGTCACCGCGGACCCATGAGACCCGCTACAAGCTCAGCGAGTGCATGAGCTGCGGCTGCTGCCTCGAGGCCTGCCCCCAGTTCGGCATCGAGCCCGACGAGACCAAGTGGGACGCCTCGTTCGTCGGCGCCCACGCGATCAGCCAGGCACGCCTGTTCAACGAGCACGGCACCGGCAAGCAGCTCAAGCCCGAACGCCTCGAGGCGCTGATGGGCCCCGGCGGCATCTCCGACTGCGGCAACGCGCAGAACTGCGTCAAGGTCTGCCCCAAGGAGATCCCGCTCACCGAGTCGATCGGGGCGGTCGGACGGGCGGTCACCATCCACTCCTTCGCGCGGTTCTTCAGCGGGAAGAAGTAGCCTCGCCCACATCCGGGATCTGAACCAGCCCCGAGCGCGAGCGAGGGGATCCCGCCGACGCCGGTACGATGTCTCCGTGCCGACGCGCGAGTTCAAACTCCGGTTTCCCGAAGTCGAGATCCCGAAGTGGGCGGGGCACTACGACGCGAAGGAGGACGAGGCTATCCTCGCCCTTGTTCCCGCCATCAAAGTACGAGGTTGGCTTGGGCGGGACGAGTTCCTTGCGATCGTCGAGTGGAAGTCATCGCGGCCGCTGCCGCTTGCCCGCCGGAACTCGGAATCGGACATCGAGCGGGTCACCGCGATCGCGTTGAGCAGCGAATGCTCCGAGCATGTGCGGGTAGGAGCGATTCAAGCGTTGATGGGCGTTGGCGTACCAGTGGCCTCGGTGATCCTGCATCTGTGCCACGACGACGTCTACCCGGTCTTTGATTACCGCGCGATGTGGTCGCTTGGGTATGATCGAGAACCCGCGTGTTCGGTTCGATTCTGGCTGAAGTACGTTGAGTTCTTCAGAGGACTGTGCAAGAGATCAGGTCTTGACAAACGCACGGTAGACCGTGGCCTGTGGGGCTACTCAAAGGAGAATCAGCCATCGCAGGAGTAACGCGCTGCCCCTGGGCCGGGACCGACCCCCTGATGGTCGCCTACCACGACCGTGAGTGGGGGGTGCCGAGCCGGGACGAATCGCACCTGTTCGAGATGCTGACGCTCGAGGGCGCGCAGGCCGGGCTGAGCTGGCAGACAATCCTCAACAAGCGTGAGGGGTACCGGCGAGCGTTCGCGGGGTTCGACGCGGCCAAGGTCGCGCGGTTCACGCCGGCGAGGGTCGAGAAGCTGCTCGGCGACTCGTCGATCGTGCGCAACCGCGGCAAGATCGAATCGACGGTGAACAACGCGCAGGCCGCGCTGCGGGTGCGCGAATCGCACGGCTCGCTGGTCGAGTTGCTCTGGTCGTTCGTGGACGGCGAGCCGGTCATCAACCGCTTCCGCTCGATTCGCGACCTGCCAGCCGAGACCGAGGCCTCGAAGCGCATGAGCAAGGCCCTCAAGAGGCTCGGCTTCCGCTTCGTCGGCCCGACGACGTGCTACGCGTTCATGCAGGCCGTCGGCATGGTCAACGACCACCTGGTGAACTGCCCGCGTCACCGCGAACTGGGCGGGTAACTACCCCTCGACGTCGATGCTCGGGCGCGTGTGGTCGGGCACCTGCCCCTGCGGCGTGTACTGACCCTCGCCGGTCTCGCGGTCCTCACGTGACTCCTCCTGGGCGTTGTCCTTGAGGTTGCGGACGGCCTCGGCGGTCTCGGTGTTGACCACCACCTCATCCTCGCGCAGCGGCTGCTTCGGCTTGGTCTGCTCGCGCTTGCGGGTCTCTTTGGTCTGCACGCGCTCGGCCTGGTGCTGTCCGGCCACACTCCCCGCGATAGCACCGGCTGGGCCGAACGCGCTCATACGCGCAGTATCGGCGCGGCGTCGCCCGTGGCTCCACCTGTTGGGGGTCGGCGGACGTCGGGGGCGGCCGGTTGGGCGGGCGGGACGGTCCGGGCGGAGCGTGAGAGGTTTCTATTGCGTCCGGGGTTCTTATAGGATAGATTGGTCCGATTGGCCTCTCGGTCGTTCTGTGGAGGCCTGGTGCCCCCTGCTCGGGAGGGGTCCATGTGGGGCGCGGTGCAGCATTGGTCCGGTGGTCGTGGAGGCCGTCGGTGCGCGCCGGACTGTTGCTCAATGAAGGAGACGCAGCGATGAGGAAGACACTGGTCAGTCTGTGCGCCGTTGCGGCGCTGGCCGCCGGCACGGCTCACGCCGCGCCGATCGACGGGACGTTTAACTACCAGGGGCGCCTGACGAGCGGCGGGGCGCCGATCACCGGTAACGCCGACGTGAAGTTCATCCTGTGGGACGCCGCCGTCGGCGGGTCCCAGGCGGGTCCGGTGCGTACGTTCCTGAACGTGCCGGTGACCGACGGGCTGTTCGACGCGGACATCGACTTCGGCGTCGGGGCGTTCAACGGCGACGAGCGGTGGCTCCAGGTCGACGTGCGCAGCCCGGCGGGCGTGGGGAGCTACGTGACGCTGGGTCGCCAGCAGATCCGCGGCACCCCCTACGCGATCCAGACGCGCGGGCTCTATGTCGACGATGCGCTCAACGTCGGGGTCGGGACAACGAGCCCCGACGAGAAGCTGCACGTCGCCGCCGGTGACCTTCGTGTCGACGGCGACCTGTGGCTCTACGACTCATCCGGCACGCAGCCCCTTGTGCACAGCTACTCGCACCCGGACGGCAAGTACTGGGTATTCCAGAACGGAAACACCGGGTACGGCACCTTCGCCGCGGGCACTTCCGAGGGTGACGGCGCCGGGTTCCTCTCGCTGTTCGACGACAGCACGATGTTCGTGCTCGGGCTCGACGCCGACCGCGACAACGTCAGCGACGGCGTGGAAGAGGGGCTGATGTACGTCCGGAGTCGTGGCGCCGGCGGTACCGGCGGCCTGATCTCGGTTCAGAACAACGACGGCGACGAGACCATCAGCCTGCTCGGCGGCGGGTCCAGGCTCGCCGGATCGTTCACGACGTTCGATTCCAGTGGCTCGGCGCTCGTTCAGCTTTCCGAGGATCTGGGCGCCGGAAGACTGAGGCTGTTCGACCCGACGAACGGGTACGAGTACCTGGAGATGCACGTAGACGGCAGCGCCGGCGGGGGCGGGCTGCTCTTCATCGATCGCAACAACATCAACGACATCGGCTTCGAGGTCAACGGGAACTACCTCGGCACCGAGTCGGCGCGTGTCGAAGTCAACGGCGCGTCTCGCTCCATCGTCCTCGACACGAGTGTCGCCGGAAACGACTCGGTCGCCCTGCCGGTCGATGCAATCGAGAGCACCGAGGTTCTCGACGAGCCCGGCGTGGCAGGCTACGCGAGCGACTCGATCTACTTCTTCGGAACACCCCTCGCGGCCATCCTCTCGCGGACTATCACCGTCCCGGAATCCGGCTACTGCTTCGTTATCGCGACGGGGCAGGCGAACTGCAATCACTCCCCGGGCACCACGAGCAGGCTGTACCTGGGCGTCTCCGACACCGCAGACAGCCTCCCCGACAACCAGGATGTCCTGCTTAAGATAAACGCGAGTGCCGGGCTGGGACTGTGGGGGCACCCCGTAACGGTCCATGGCATGTTCACCGTGTCACCCGGCAGCAATACCTTCTACTTTCTGGGTCAAGAGGACGGCGGCGACTGGACCATAACCAACATGCAGCTGTCGGTCATGTACTTCCCGACGGCTTACGGCACCGTCACGCCGACCGTCTTTGCGCGAGGCGGCGGCGATGAGCCCGTAATCGGCGCGATGTCTCCCGGCGAGATCCGGGGCGAGCAACTCGAGGCCGCCGCTTTTGACCGCAACCGCCGCGACGCCGAGTTGGCCGAGATGCGCACCACGATGGAGCGGCTGAGCAGTCAGGTCGAGAACCTGCAACGTCAGCTCGACGACCGCCCGCCGTGCCGTGCCCACCCGCCATCGGGGCAAGGCGATGACACAACGGGCGAGGCCGTCACCCGCGGCGGCACCGACCCGCAATAGGGGGAAGCGTGCGCACACGACACGGCCAACCCATGCCTGCAGTCAAGCGGAGGGGAGGTACCCCGGCGCGGCTCGGGGCTGCCCCGTTCTCGATCGGATTCCACACCGGTGATCGGCCCGTGCGTGACGGGTCGCAAACGGACGGATCACCCGAGAAGGAGACGCAGCAATGAAACGCACAGCAGTTGTGAGTGTGCTCGCCGCGGCGGTGTTCGCTGTTGGCGTCGCACACGCAGTGCCGATCTCCGGCACGTTCAACTACCAGGGTCGTCTGACGAGCGGCGGCGCGCCCATTACAGGCAACGCCGACGTGAAGTTCATCCTGTGGGACGCCGAGGTCGGCGGGAATCAGTCGGGACCGGTGCTGACCTTCCTCAACGTGCCGGTGACCGGCGGGCTGTTCGCCGCAGACCTCGACTTCGGAGTGGCCGTGTTCAACGGCGAGAAGCGCTGGCTCCAGATTGACGTTCGCAGCCCGGCGGGTGTGGGAAGCTACGTGACGCTGGGGCGCCAGCAGGTCCTCGGCACGCCGTACGCGATCCAGACCCGCGGGCTCTTCGTTGACGACGTGTTGAACGTCGGTGTCGGCACGACGGCGCCACAGGCCAAGCTGCACGTGGGCGGGGACGCGCCGAGCCTGCTTGTCAAGAACGAGTTCGGTTCACCGCCGTCCGGGCTGCTCATTGATGGCAACGACTTCTACCGGATCACCTCGTATCACCCCACCGATGGTAATCCGTCCGCCGTGCTGGTCGACGGGAGTTATGGCGGGCAGTGGCAGGCGTTTGACCGTGAGGGGGGCGGCGCGGGTGGGATCGTCTCGGCGACCGGCAGCGCCGCAATCTCCGGCGACGGATTCGTTGAACTGTTCGGAAGAGACACGGGCTCGCCAACGGTCCTGATGCTGGCCGATGGCAACAGCAACTCCGATGACAACGAATACGGATACCTTCTGCTCGGCAGCGCCGGCGCGACCGGGCAGGGAGGGACGCTTTCGATCCGCAACAACAGCGGTTACGAGACGCTATCGATCCTCGGCGGCGGCTCGGGGCAATGCGCCGCGCTCGACATGTTCGACCTCGCGGGCAACTCGATCTACTCGATCGGCGAGGACTCCGGTTCCTGCAGAGTGGGGACGTACGACTCGGTCACCGGCAACTATGAGTTCCTCGTCTCGCCCGATACGAGTTCGGGCGGCGGGGGCATACTCAAAATCTCCCGCAACGACGCGGGCGACTACGGCCTGATCGTCGAGGGCAACTACGGCGGGCTCGAGTCCGCGAATGTGTATATCAGCGGCGCGGGATCAACGACGAGCTTCTGGGCAGAGACGACGGGTAACTCGTCGGTGAACCTGCCCAACAACGCGATCGGCGACTATGAGATTCTCGACGAGCCCGGTGTCGCCGGACACCACGCGGGCTCCACCGCGATCGGCTCGTCCGGGTACACCACACTGATCTCTCGGTCGATCACCGTGCCCGCCTCCGGGTATGTCCTCGCCCTCGCCCAAGGTGATCTGTACACCTACCACTACACCGGGACTACGTCCAACTACCAGTTCGGTGTCTCCGATGTCACCGGAGCACTCCCCTCCGACCAGGACATCCAGGTCACCCTGCCCTCGGTGGCGCCCACGGGTGGGTACGATTTCCCGGCGCCCGCGCACGGGCTTTTCAGCGTCTCCACGGCAGGGACATACACCTTCTACTTCAACGCCAGAAAGTACTCCGGTGCAGGCTCGGGGTACGTGTACGACCTGAACCTGACGCTAGTCTACTTCCCGACGGCCTACGGCACCGTGACCTCGACACTGCTCACGCGCGACAGCAATGAGGGCAACGATCTGTCCGCGCCGCCGTCGCCCGGGCTGACACCCGCGGACATCAAGGCAGAGCAGTTCGAGGCAGTTGCCTTCGATCAGGCGCGCCGTGACGCCGAGTTCGCAGAGATGCAGGCGCTGGTCGCGCAGATGCAGGAGCGGATGGCGGAGATGGAGCACCGGCTCGATCGTGCCACACACCACGCCAACCCTGACACGCCGGCGCCGGCGACAGCCGCTGCGGGCTCACGCTAAGGAGAGATCATGCGTACAAGATTCCTGATTCCGATCGCGTTGCTGTCCGCGTCTCCGTGCGCCTCGGCCCAGCTCGCGGTCGACTGGCACACCATCGACTCGGGCTCCGGCGTGCTCACGGGCGGGTCCTACGAGGTCCGCGGCACGTCGGGGCAGCCCGACGCCGCCGAGGTCCGCACCAACGCGATCAGCGCCCAGGGCGGCTTCTGGAGCTTCGGCTACGCCTTCTGCCTCGCCGATCTGACCACACCCAACGCGCCGATCGGCGACCCGCTGTACGGCGTGCCGGATGGCACGGTGACGGCGGTGGACATCCAGTTCTACGTCAACCTGTGGGTGGCGATGGACCCGGCCGCCGACCTGACCACGCCCAACGCGCCGATCGGCAGCGCGAACTACGGCGTGCCGGACGGCACGGTGACGGCGGTGGACATCCAGTTCTACGTCAACGCTTGGGTCGCGGGCTGCCCGTAGCACCGATGTAAAACGAGGAGTGGCGTCGGCCCGGGCTTGAAAGCCCGGGCCGTTTCGTTCGAGGTTTACACGCCGATCGTGTTGACCCCGCAGTCCACGTAGATGTTCTCGCCGGTGACGCCCTTGGCGAGGTCCGAGCACAGCCACGCGGCCGTCCCGCCGACGTCGTCGCCCTCGACGTTACGCTTGAGCGGCGAGCGGATGAGGTTCGCCTCCTCGATCGAGCCGGCCCCGCCGACGGCGCTGCTCGCCAGCGTTCGCAGGTACCCGCCCGAGATCGTGTTGACGCGGATGTTGTCGGTCCCGAGCTCGCCGGCGAGGTAGCGCATCGTGCACTCGAGGCACGCCTTGGCCACGCCCATCACGTTGTACCCCGGCACGACCTTCTCCGAGCCGTAGTAGCTCATCGCGAGCACCGAAGCCGAGCCAGACGCCTGGAGAAGCGGGCGCGCGGCGCGGCACAGCCCAAGCAGTGTGTACGCCGAGATGTCGATCGCCGAGAGGTACGCGGCCCGCGGCGTCTGGACGAACTTACCCTCGGCCAGCCACTCACGGTCGGCGAACGCGATCGAGTGGACCAGGAAGTCCATGCGGTCGTGGGCGTCGGCGTACTTCGTAATCACGGCGTCGATCTGCGAGTCCTCGCTGGCGTCGAGCTGGGCCAGCCACGGGTCGGACACGCCGAGCTTCTCGACCGCCTTGGCGGTGCGACGCTCGTTCTTCTCGCCCGGCAGGTGCGTGAACAGGCAGGTCGCGCCCTGCTCGATGAGCGATTTCGAGATGTGCCACGCGTACGAGCGGTCGTTGGCGATGCCGACCACCAGCCCGACCTTGCCGTCGAGAAGACCCATGGGCGTACCTCCGGGCCCCAGTCTACGCGCGGTACCATCGGGCGTGTCCGCACCGGACCTCAACACGCTGAGTCTGCCCGAGCTGTACCGGGTGCTGGCCCGCGGCGGGGCGATCTACCGCCTGCTGGCGCTCGCGCGCGACGAGGACCTCGGGCGGCAGCGCGACGGGGGCGACGTCACGAGCGACTTCTGCATCCCCGAAGACGCGCACGCCTCGTTCCGCGTCGTCCTCCGCGAGCGGGGTGTGATCAGCGGGCTGTCCGCGGTGCCCGAGCTGCTCCAGCTCTTTGCGCCGCACGCGACATTCGAGCCGGCTGTCGCCGACGGCGACCGATGCAAGAAAGGCGCGCTTCTGGGGACTCTGAGCGGCCCGACGCGGGAGGTGCTGTGCGCCGAGCGCACACTGCTGAACCTCATCGGGCGGCTGAGCGGCGTGGCGACGCGGGCCGCCGAGTTCGTGCGCGCGGTCGAGGGCACCGGCGCGGTCATCCTCGACACCCGCAAGACCACGCCGGGGTTGCGTGTGCTCGAGAAGTACGCCGCGCGCTGCGGCGGTGCGCACTGCCACCGCCTCGGGCTCCACGACGCGGTGCTGGTCAAGGACAACCACATCGCGGGAGTGCCGCTTGCCGAGCTGCCCGCGCGCATCACCCAGCTCGCCAAGGACGCGCGGGGATGGCAGCCCGACCTGAAGTTCGTCGAGGTCGAGGTCGACTCGCTCGAGCAGTTCAACACGGTGCTCGGCATCGAGGTCGTCGACATCGTCCTGCTCGACAACTTCAACAGGCGGGATCTCCGCACGGCGGTGCGCCGGCGCGACAAGCTCGCCCCGACCGTGAAACTGGAAGCCTCGGGCGGCGTGACACTCGAGACCGTGCTCGCGATCGCCGAGACCGGTGTGGACCGGGTCAGCGTCGGCTCGATCACGCACGGGGCGCGGTCGCTCGACGTGGGGCTCGACGCGTGAGCGAGTCGCCGGGTCCGACCGAGTGGGCCGACCGGCTCGAGGCGCTGGCCGAAGCCGGCGCGTGCGTCGAGCGCGTCGTCGTCGTCGCCGAGACCGCCTCGACGCAGGACCTGGCGAAATCGATGGCGGGAGAGCGCCCGGGGCTGCTCGTGACGGCGAGCCGACAGAGCGGCGGACGCGGGCGCTTCGGGCGCGTCTGGACCCAGGCGGGCGTTGCGGGCGTCGCCGCCACGTTCGTCCTCGACGGCGGGGCGTACGACAGCACGCGGCTGTCGCTGGCGGCGGGGGTGGCGGGCTGCCGCACCGCCGAGCGGGCGCTCGGGCTCAAGGCGCCCCTGCGCGAACGCATGAGCCGCGACGACGGATCGTGGATCTTCAACGGCTTCGCCTTTGGGTGGGTCGGCGCGATCATCGCCCACGCGGCTGCCGACTTCCGGCGACCCACCGGCGTCGGGCTGCGCTGGCCCAACGACGTCGTCGAGGCACGCGGACGCGGACGGAAGATCGCCGGCGTGCTTGTCGAACGCTCCGGATCCCTCGCGCTGGTCGGCATCGGTATCAACGTGCTCCAGACCGAGTGGCCAGAGGAGCTGGAGCCAACGGCCGTCAGCCTCCGCCAGCTCGGCTCGGACTGGGATCGGATCGATGTGCTCGAGCAGCTCGTGGTCGAGCTCACCGCGGCGCTGAGCGACGACGCGCTGATCGACGCGTGGCGCTCGCGCGACGTGCTGATCGGCACCGTTCGCACGTTCGAGCACGGCGGGGTGCGGTACGTCGGGAGGGTTGCGGCCGTGCGCCCGGACGGGGCGATCACGTTGCGCACCGAGCATGGGCCGATCCACCTGCCTGCGGGATCAACGTCGGTCGCGGTAAGTGAGAGGGCGCCGGGGTCGATAGGGCGTGGGCCGCTGCAAGACGCCTGATCCGGGGGATACAATCAGGGTGATTGCTCAGAGCGCGTCAGATATCTGTTTCACCAGTTCCTCGGCGTCCTTGAGCTCACCCGGCCTCCAGATCATCCCCAGCCCCATCTGCGCGGTGCGGTTGGCGTAGCGTGGAATGATGTGGACGTGGACGTGGAAGACGGCCTGCCCGGCCTCGGCGCCGTTGTTCTGGAGCACGTTGTAGGCCGTTGCGCCGGTCGCCTTCATCACCGCGCGGCAGAGACGCGGCAGCACGCGCCCGATCGCCGCGGCCGACTCGTCGCTGAGCTGGTCCATCGTCGCGCCGGGTTCCTTGGGGACCACCAGCGTGTGCCCACGTGACAGCGGCCCGATGTCAAGGAACGCGAGCACGTGCTCGTCCTCGTAGACGCGGTGGCAGGGGATCTCACCCGAAATGATCCGCTGGAAAATGTTGACTGCCATGTCCGGAGTGTACGCGAATACACTGGCCCCATGGAATCGGGGAGGGACCGACGCATCCGCCCGCTCCCGCCGCTGCTGGTCAACCAGATCGCGGCCGGGGAGGTGATCGAGCGCCCGGCCTCGGTGGTCAAGGAGCTTGTGGAAAACTCGCTCGACGCGGGGGCGACCCGCATTCGGATCGAGTTGGAAGCAGGCGGGATCGAGCTGATCCGCGTCAGCGACGACGGGTACGGGATCCCCGGCGACGACCTGCGGCTGGCCCTGTCGCCGCACGCGACCAGCAAGATCGGCGGTCAGGGCGACCTCGACCGCATCGGCACGCTCGGGTTCCGAGGGGAAGCCCTCGCTTCGATCGCGTCGGTGGCCCGGGTCGAGGTGCGATCGCGGACCGCGGACGAAGCGGGGGCGTCGGTGGTCGAGGGCGAGGGTGAGCGGATCGGCGAGGTCCGCCCGGCGTCGGGGCCGGTCGGGACGTCGGTCGGGGTTCGCAACCTGTTCTTCAACACGCCGGCCCGGCGCAAGTTCCTGAAGACCGCGACCACCGAGAAGACGCGGTGCATGGAGTGGATCCGCAACCTGGCGTTGGCCCACCCCGGGGTGGGGTTCGAGGCGTTGAGCGAGGGGAAGGTGGCGCTCGACGTGCCGTCGGGACAGACGCCGCGTGAGCGTGCGCTGACGGTGCTGGGGACGGAGCTGGCCCCGCAACTGCTGGAGGTGAGTGCCGACGCGTTCGATGACGCGCGGGGGCTGACGCTGTGGGGGCTGGTGGGGATGCCGGCGGTCGCTCGGGCGACGAACAAGGCGCAGCACGTGTTCCTGAATGGGCGCACGATCCGCGACAAGACGATCCAGCACGCACTGCGCGAGGCGTACCGCGGGCTGATCGAGCCGGGGAGGCACCCGACGGCGGTCGTCATGATCGAGGTCGCGCCCGAGGCGGTGGACGTGAACGTGCACCCGGCGAAGCTCGAGGTGCGGTTCCGCGACCAGTCGGCCGTGCACGCGACGGTGCACCGTGCGGTGCGCGACGCGTTGCGGGCGGCCGACCTGACGCCGATGGTGGACGAGCGGCGCGAGCCGGCGCCGTTCGGGGCGGGGACGGTCGGCGCGGCGGAGTTCGCCGACCGGTTCCGCGAGGTGCTACCGGGTTCGTCGGGCGGGCGTCTTGACTACGGGGAGCTGCGCCGCGCGGTGGAGGACGCGGACGCGGGTCAACCCGAGCGTCCGGGGTGGAGCTCGAGCGCCCCGCCGCCGCCGCGTCCGGAGTTCGCGCCGCTGGCGGCGCCGCGACCGGCGTCGTCGATCCTGCAGGTGCACAACAGCTACGTGGTGACGCAGGACGAGCACGGGGTGGTGATCATCGACCAGCACGCGCTGCACGAGCGGGTGATGTTCGAGCAGCTGCTCGGGCGCGTACGGAAGGGGGCGCTGGAGCGGCAGGCGCTGCTGACGCCCGCGGTGGTCGAGGCGGGGGCGGACGAGGTCGATCGGCTCGACGAGCTTCGCCCCCTGCTCGGGCGGATCGGGATCGAGGCAGACGCGCTGGGGGAGCGGTCGATCGGCGTGCGCACGTTCCCGACCTTCCTGTTCGAGCGGAGGGTCGATCCGGTGGAGTTCATGCGCGACCTGCTCGACCGCGCGGGCGACGAGGACTTCGCGCCCGACGACGAGCAGGCGCTGCGCGACGTCCTTGACATGATGGCCTGCAAGGCGGCGGTGAAGGCAGGCGACCGGCTCAGCGACAGCGAGTTGTCCGACCTGATCGTGATGCGTGACGCGGTGGAGCGGTCGAGCTCGTGCCCGCACGGGCGCCCGACGTCGGTGCGTCTGACGATCGGGCAGCTGGAAAAACTGTTCCACAGGTCGTGAGTCGGCGATCGGCATTTGGCATTCGGCATGCGCACATTGGAGCGGTTGCCTGATCCGGTGCGGTTGGACGTCACGCAATGCTCAACGGGATACACCGCACAACCGCCAAGAGGCGGGCATGGCCCGCTTCTTCCTGAATGCAGAACCACGAATGCCGAATGCTGGTCTTACGCCTCGTCGATGAGTTCGAGGGCGGCGAAGGGCTTGCCCTCGAGCATGGCGAGGGAGGCGCCGCCGCCGGTCGAGACGTGGGAGACCTTGTCGGCGAAGCCGAACTTCTCGATGGCGGCGGCCGAGTCGCCCCCGCCGACGATGGTTGTGGCGCCGTTGGTGGTGGCCTCGGCCATCGCCTTGGCGACCTGCTGGGTGCCGATGCGGAAGGGGACCCACTCGAAGACGCCCATCGGTCCGTTCCAGACGACGGTCTTGGCCTTGCTGATCAGCCCGACGTACTGGGTCTGGGTCTTGGGGCCGATGTCGAGCCCCATGAAGCCGTCTTGGATCGAGTCCTCGAAGACCTCGATGTTGCCGGCCGACTCGGTGAACTGGGTCGAGCAGACGTGGTCCTGGGGGAGGAACAGGTCGGCCTTGTGGTTGGCGGCCGACTCGACGGCGCGGAGCGCGTCGGCGAGGCGATCCTCCTCGACCCTGCTTGAACCGACGTTGCGGTCGATCGCCTTGAGGAAGGTGTAGGCCATGGCGCCGCCGACGAGGATCTGGTCGGCCTTGGGGAGCAGGTGCTCGATCGCGCCGAGTTTGTCGGAGACCTTGGCGCCGCCGAGGATGACAACGAAGGGGCGCTGCGGGGCGGCGATGGCATCGGCGAGGAACCTGATCTCCTTCTCGACGAGGAAGCCGACCGCACGCGGCTTGCCCTCCATCGCCTTCGGGACGGCGACCATCGAGGCGTCGGTGCGGTGGCAGGTGCCGAACGCGTCGTTGACGTAGACGTCGGCGAGGGCGGCGAGCTTGGCGGCGAAACCTGCGTCGCCCTTCTTCTCGCCCTTGTGGAAGCGGAGGTTCTCGAGCAGGACGACGTCGCCGTCGTGCATCGCTTTGACGCCCTGTGCGGCCGCGTCGTCGGTGCAGTCGGTCGAGGGGAACGCGACTGGCTTGCCGAGCAGCTCGCTCAGGCGGTCGGCCGCGGGCTTGAGGCTCAGCGCGGGCTCGTATCCGGTGCCTTCAGGTCGTCCGAGGTGGCTGATGAGGACGGCGCGCCCGCCTCGTGAGGTGATGTCGCGGATCGTGGGCAGCGCAGCCTTGATGCGTCTGTCGTCGGTGATCGAGCCGTTGTCGAGCGGGATGTTGAAGTCGACGCGGATGAGGACGCGCTTGCCCGCGACATCGACGGCGGAAACGCTCTTCTTTGCCATGGGGTCCCTCCGGGAAGGATGCCAGAGAGTAGGAGGGGTGGGACGCTCGATCCGGCCGTTCAGTCGCTGAGGATCCGCGAGGCGCGGGCGCGGACTTCCGCCAATCCGTCCACGGCGAGGCGCTGGCGGAGTCGTCGGAGCTGCGTGGAGACCGACCCGTCGATGAGCTGGTCGCCGATGCGGAGGCGGACGCCACCGATCATCGACCCGTCGGTGTACGGGTGGAGGATCACGTCCTTGCCCAGCGACTTCTGGAGGCGCTTCTTGATCGAGGCGAGGTCATCGCCGGAGGCCGGCGCGGCGGTGAAGACGTCGACCTCGACGCGCCCGAAGCGTTCCTGAGCGAGGTGGTCGAACGCGCCGACGATCGGGGCGAGGTGCCCGAGGCGCCCCTTGTCGTTGAGCACGAGCAGGAAGCGGAGGACCAGGTCGTCGGTGCGGTTCTCGAAGATCTGGCGGATCGAAGCCTTGCGGCTCCTGGCCGGCAGGACGCGCGAGGCGAGGAACTCGCTGAACCGTTCGTCGGAGCGGGCCAGTTCGAGGACCGATTCGAGCTCGGCGAGGACGGACTCGATGCGGTCGCGTCCGCCGCCGGCTTCGGCCAACTCGAACAGGCTGGTCGCGTAGCGGAAGGCCAGGGCGTCGGGCTGGGACTCGATCAGGGGCATGTCACGAACCCTTGAGCTCGGCGAGCGACTGCTCGACGAGGTCGCGGTGGTCCTTGTCGCCGATCTCACGCTTGAGGATCTTCGAGGCGACGCTGGTCGCCAGCGATGCCGTCTCGGCGTAGATCTCGTTGAGGGCCGAACGCTTGGCCGCCTCGATGTCGCGCATCGCCCGCTCGCGCATCTGCCCGAGCTCGACGTCGGCCTTGGCCTTGAGCTCGGCGCTGAGCTTGGCCTGTTGCGACTTGGCGTCGTCGAGCATCTTCTGAGCCTCGCCGCGTGCCTCGGACAGCGACTGCTCGTACTGCTCGAGTGCGTCGCGCGCCTGCTTGCGTGCCGCCTCGGCCGAGGCGATCTCGGAGCGGATCTTCTCGGCCCGCTCGTCGAGCCCCTTGGTGATCTTGGGCCACACCTTCGTGTAGAGGACGATGAGGACGAGCCCGAAGACGATGAAGGTGGCGATCGCCGGCGGGAGCGCCTGCTTGACGGTGGGGATCACGCCCGCGGGCTCGGCTTCGTGCCCGCCCTCGTGCGCCTCAACAACGTCGGCGAGATCGGTCACGGGTACGTTGTGCTCGTCCTGTGCGTACCCCGCGGGGGCCGCGAGCACCAGGGCGAGCGAGGCGAGGATGATGCGCAGCATCGCGTTCCTCCAAAAGCGCGTGTGAAGCCCGGCGTGCGCGGGTGGGCGGACGCCGGTGTAGGTCTCAGAGAGCGGCCAGCAGACCGACGACGACCGCGAACAGGGCGACACCTTCGACCAGCGCGGCGGTCAGGATCATGTTGGTGCCGATGGGCCCGGTCGCCTCGGGCTGCCGGGCGATCGACTCGACGGCGCCCTTGCCGATGAGCCCGATGCCGAGCCCGCCGCCGATGACCGCCAGACCGGCGCCGACGGCGGCCAGCCCGCGTCCGATGCGGATGCCGATGTTGCCCGACTCGTTCTGGGCGATCATCTGCGCCTGGACGTCGTCCGGGAGCACCTCCTGGGCGCGGGCGACCGAGGGCGTGACGAGCACGACCGAGGCCGCGAACAGCACGAGCATGAGCGTGATCTTCTTCATGGGTTCTACCTGTGTCCTTTCGCTGGAAAGACCCTGTGTGCTCCGCGCGCCTCTGGGCGGGCGGGGGTTGTCAGTGAGCGTGGGCGTGCTCCTCGTGCTCGGCGTGGTGGCTGAGCAGGCTGATGAACACGCTGGTGAGGAACATGAACACGAACGCCTGCAGGAAGGCGACGAAGATCTCGAGGAAGTAGATCGCGAACGCGCCGAGACAGCTGGCCAGCGTCACCGGCGCGCCGAGCAGCAGCCCCTTGCCCGCGACCATCTTCACGAACATGAACAGCGTCGCGAGCAGGATGTGCCCGGCGGTCATGTTGGCGAAGAGTCGGATGGCCAGCGCGCCCGGCTTGATGACGAAATCGCCGATCATCTCGATCATGAACACGAGGGCGACGATGGGGTAGAAGCCGGGCTTGAGCGGCACGCCGCCCGTGTGGTGCGAGATGTACCCCCGCAGCCCGAGCTCGCGGATGCCGGCGAGGTTGAAGGTGACGCAGGCGATGACGGCGAGCGTGCCGGTGACGGCGAGGTTCTGGGTGGCGGTGCCGCCGATCGGTGAATAGAGCAGGTGCTCGCCGTGGTACCACCCCTTGGGAGCGAGCAGGTCGACGACCTCGAGGATGGGCAGCAGCCCGAGGAGGTTGTTGACGAGGATGAAGAAGAAGAGGGTCCAGAGGAAGGGCATGAACGCCGCGGTGCGCGCCCCGAGCATCGGCTCGACGACCTGGTCGCGCAGGTAGACGGCGATGACCTCGAGCATGTGGGCGAAGGGGTTGCGGGTGACGTAGCGGTCGTTGCCCTGGCTCTCGGGCCCGGTGGCGACCTGCGCCGCCAGCCACAGCCCGATGCCGATCGTGATCAACGCGCTGAGCACGAGCATGCCGATGTGGGCCGACCAGGTCCACCCGCCGGCGAAGGCGTGGTTGACGACGTGTCCGACGGGGTTCTCGGCGGCGAGGACGAGGCTCACGGCGCACCCCCGTCGAGACGCCGGACGATGCCGAGCGACACGAGCGTGTCGGCGAACAACGCCGTGAACGAAGCGAACAGGAACGCACCCCAGAACCACCGCGGCTCGGGGCGGAGCAACATGTACAGCGTGAGGGCCACCGCCAGCGATGCGAGGATGCGGACCAGCGAGTTGGCGAGGAGCAGCGGCGGGACCTGCGTGGCGGG